>Ga0325414_1003286_pt1 | contig 16772 bp, 13 predicted proteins | sample PopdelMetagenome_8_FD_206183 | JGI IMG/M metagenome (GOLD analysis project Ga0325414, IMG submission 206183) | Populus deltoides microbial communities from Bellville, Georgia, United States - Leaf-PdKOR-R3 | ecosystem: Host-associated > Plants > Phyllosphere > Phylloplane/Leaf | place: USA...
AAAAAAAAAAACACAATTTTATATTAAACGTTTAAAATGCCCAATTGGTGGGTGCTCTACACGTCCCCAAGTATATAAAATCAAGAAACGTTCAAAATCCCCACCATTTCCACTATCTCCATCAAATCAAATCTGGAAAAGAAAATGACAGAGCTCGCAGAAACCTACGCTTGCGTTCCCTCGACCGAACGAGGCAGAGGGATCCTAATTTCCGGTCATCCAAAAACCAATAAAATCCTTTACACCAACAACCGATCCATTCTCATCCTCAACCTTGACAACCCGCTTGACGTATCAGTCTATGGTGAGCACGCTTACCAAGCCACCGTCGCACGATACTCTCCCAATGGCGAGTGGATCGCCTCCGCTGATGTATCTGGGACTGTCAGGATCTGGGGTGCTTACAATGATCATGTCTTGAAAAAAGAATTTAAAGTACTCACCGGTCGGATCGATGATCTTCAGTGGTCCCCTGATGGGTTGAGGATCGTCGCCTCTGGGGATGGAAAAGGGAAATCTCTTGTTCGCGCTTTTATGTGAGTCTAAAAAATAATTTTGTTTTACTTTTTAAACGTATGGCTAAACGTCAGCTAGCAGGGTTTCTATGGTTTGATGATTGATGTTGATGGTTTTTATTTTTTGTTTTTATAGGTGGGATTCAGGGACTAATGTAGGGGAATTTGATGGGCATTCACGGCGAGTTTTGAGCTGTGCGTTTAAGCCAACTAGGCCATTTCGAATTGTCACGTGTGGAGAGGATTTCTTGGTTAATTTCTATGAAGGACCGCCATTTAAATTCAAGTCATCTCACAGGTTTGTAATGGTGTATTTTTGTAGGAAATTATGAGATTTTGAATTCTGATTTTAAGTTCTTAGAGTTAGAGCAAAATAAAGAGGGTGCATTGGTTGAAAAGTTTAGGTTACATGCAGGGATCATTCAAATTTTGTCAATTGTATACGGTTTTCTCCAGATGGTAGCAAGTTTATCAGTGTAAGTTCTGATAAGAAAGGCATACTGTTTGACGGAAAGACAGGAGAGAAGATCGGAGAGTTGTCATCTGAGGATGGTCATAAGGGCAGTATTTATGCTGTTAGTTGGAGTCCTGATGGTAAACAGGTAAGCCTGGTATTAACTTATAATGAAAGCTTTTGTGGTGAACACACTTGGTTTGTGGTGCCTAAACCAATACTTGTTGATGTGACACTTCAAAAAAAAAATAGTTAATAATATAATTATAAGAAGACATGAGTGTGTTTGGCAGTGTGGTTGTGGGTGCTTTTCAAATAATTTTTCGTGCCAAAATGCATACCAATGATTTTTTTTTATTTTTTAAAAATCATTTTTGACATCAGCACATCAAAACGATTCAAAACATACAAACCATATTCAATTTTAGCAAAAAAAAAAAAATTCAAATTTTTTGGGAACGCAGCCGCAGCCGCGTTCCCAAACGGTAAAGGGTATTACAGTAGAAGCATAGGTGTAGAAATTACAACTTTATCTCATCATTTGTTTTTAGTTTCTTTCCATTTGTGAAGCTACTACTGAGGATTAAAATGAATTCTGTGGTGTGTTTTGCTTACTTCTTCATTGACGATTTATGGAAACAGAATCTGCAGCCAATTACTAGTATTTCGTAATTAAGGACCATTGCATGCTATTCTCTTACTTGTTAAAAGTAAGTTATTTTTTATTGATGTCCTTGAGGACTGTACATAAAGTGCTCTATTTTTATTTTGGATTTGTTTTCGTTTCCGTTGATACTTTGTTTCCCCATTTCTGTATTTGCATTCCTTTATTTTCTGCTCTTTCTCCACCTGGTCAAAGCATGTCTTTTTGTGCCTGATAAGTAACCAAATTGTGGTTAAACTATTTTACAGGTGCTAACAGTATCTGCCGACAAGTCTGCAAAAGTGTGGGAGATCTGTGATGATGGTAGTGGAAAGTTGACAATAACTTTGACTTCTTCTGACTCTGGTGGAGTGGATGATATGCTAGTCAGTTGCCTTTGGCAGAATGATCATCTTGTCACTGTTTCTCTTGGTGGCACAATCAGCGTTTTCTCAGCTAGTGATCTTGGTAAAAGTGCACTGCAAATATCTGGTCATATGAAGAATGTTACCTCTTTATCTGTGCTTAAAAATGTCCCTAAGACAATCCTGTCCAGCAGCTATGATGGTTTGATAGTTAAATGGATTCAAGGCATTGGATACAGCGGCAAATTGCGGAGGAAGGAGAATTCTCAAATTAAATGCTTAGCTGCTGCTGAAGAAGAAGTCATCACATCTGGTTTTGATAATAAGGTGATTAACTTTGCTACATGTTTTGATTCTTAAATGAGTACGCTGTTTTTCATTTCTATTTTTATCTACTATGAATTTGAGGACGTGAATGAGTTCCTGCTCATCAGGATCAATAGATGACTTATGAAACATGCTATAGGGATTGTAGTAGGTTCTCCTGCTTCTAACTTACTGGTTGCGAGAGGAAGTTTTTCTTTTATTTGAATAGTCATACTATTGTTAGAAGGACTATAAGTGTTGTAGCTTTCTTTATGTTGACCACATGTATCAAATAATCAGTATTGAATGGAGAATTTCTCCCTGACATGTGTATATAGTTATACTCTTTTGATTGCAAGCAAAAGTGATTCTTATCCCCCGAATTGTACTTTTAGCATGCCTCTTCAAGCATCCTTAAAAACTATCTGTGCCATTTTGGTGCCTCTACAAGTTGTCTAAATATGAAAATGATTTGTCCTGCTTTGATTTCTAATTTTTAGTAGCCTAAAACAAAAACAAGTTGAAACGAAGAAAGAAAAAGGAGAGCTTTTCGTTCCCAACTAAAAGCTTTACGAAGCCCTGAATTCTATCAAAATAAGTTTCATTGCTTTCTTTAATTTCTTCTCAATGTCTGTTAATTAAACAGGATTTGGGTAAATTATGAACTAATTATGATTTCTACACAAGGTTTGGTGCATTTCCTTTCCTTTGAGGAAAGAAATCTGTGCCCCTTTTCACATCTAATTATTTCTTTCTGCTATTCTTTTTATTTTTCAGTTATGGAGAGTTCGTTTTCTTGGTGATCAATGCGGAGATGCAGATTCCATTGATGTCCGCAGCCAACCAAAGGATATAAGTCTTGCCCTTCTCTGCCCTGAGCTTGCTTTGGTTGCAATTGATTCAGGTGTTGTCATGATTCGTGGTACAAAAGTAGTGTCAACCATCAATCTTGGCTTTGCTGTGACGGCATCTGCAATTTCACCTGATGGAAGTGAAGCAATCATAGGTGGGCAGGATGGAAAATTGCACATATATTCTGTCACGGGTGATACACTCACAGAAGATGCAGTCCTTGAAAAACATCGTGGAGCTGTCAGTGTCATCCGCTACTCTCCAGATGTTTCAATGTTTGCTTCTGGTGATTTAAATAGGGAAGCTGTAGTTTGGGATCGTGCTTCCAGAGAGGTACTTTGATTGCTTATTTAGATCCAAAAAGTTGATGCTATACTCCTCTCTGTACAGCTGTTTATGCATAGCACTTAGTTATTGTTGGTTGAAGTTGCAGATGTGCAAACTTGTGCCAGGTCTGTGCTCTTTATGCAAGTGAGCTACACTAAGTACATATCTACATGATAGCGAGGCATTGAAAGTTTTCTGTTATTTTGCTTTCTAATTGTCACAGAGCAAAGCAAATTTGGCTGTCACATCTCTGTCTATGGGAATTTTATTGAATTGCATGATTTGGAGAAGCCACCAAATCAAATGAAGCACTTGCAATAGATATCGATTTTGATTGGGGGATTTGGCCAGTTCATTATATATAGAACCATGAATAACATAGCTCCTGTCATTATGGTTTTTGGTTCTGTGAATTTTACTTTCCTACTAGCATATCATTGTCCTTAACCTCAGTTTTCAAAACAGAGACTTCCATAGTTACTGGTCTTACATCTGGCATAGGCCAGAAGAATGTTTTGTTTTATGCCCAGCTATCACTCTTGAGGTTGCTAGAAAATCAGCTTAGATAAGCAGTCACTCATTTTTGGATGATGTTTTGCTTAGCATGCATGCAAGGGGCAAGTGAGGCTGCACTGTAGGTGAAATGCAGAAATAACTACTGTTCTTACAGTTGAATATCAACCTTTACATTGCCTAAATCTTTCTATGTTATACATTGTTCTTTTAGTTTGCAAGGGGCAATGGATGGGGTTGGTGGAAGGATTGCTTTCCGTATAAGCAGGCACAGGTTGACTGGTATATTGCAGTCTGATGCTGCTTCTTGATTTAGGATTTACCAGTTTGTGTTACATGCCACAGGCACCCTTAGGCCTGATTGTCAATTCGCTGTGTTTTGTTTTTTTAATTATCCGTGCTTTATTTTTATTTTTTTTTGTTTTCTTAAATTAAAGATAATATGAAAAGTTTATGTCAAAATGAACCATGTTTCCTTCTTTTCTTTACTTCACTGAACTGTGGAGCCTTATTTTTTACTTGCATATTTTTGCGCAGGTGAAGCTTAAAAACATGTTGTACCACACTGCCCGCATAAACTGCCTTGCTTGGTCTCCTGATAGCAGCATGGTTGCTACTGGATCGCTTGACACCTGTATAATCATATATGAAATCGACAAGCCAGCATCTAGTCGGATGACCATCAAGGGAGCTCACTTGGGTGGAGTTTATGGATTAGCATTTACTGATGATCGTAGTGTGGTAAGCTCTGGTGAGGATGCCTGTGTTCGTGTTTGGAAGGTAAATCCACAGTGATATGAATGAATGGAGGTCACCATGAATATATTCAGGTCAAAAATTTTGAAACTTGGTGAGCATGCTGGATTATTTTGGATTTTTGAAAGGTGTAACTAGATTAAGGCTCTTTCTCCTAGCTAAAACAGTGCTGGTTTTCTCTCTTGGGATTTGCTGAGGCTGGGCTAAGCTGCTTTTTGTGGTCTTATGAGGTCTTCCTCGTGATTCAAAAGTGTTTCTTTGAAGGGCTGGACGTATTTTAAAAAACAAAGGCTGTAAGGCAGCTGGGGTTCTGAGATATTAATTTGCTTTTGGGGCGGAGAAGATGATGGTTTTTGGTTGTCTAGGTGATCTTTTTCTTCACAATCGCGCCACCCCCCCCCCCCCCCTCTCTCTATGCACTTGTGTCAGAAAGTGAATGTCATGTTGGTTTCTTTTTTGGATTATGCTCGTCGTGCGACATCACTCTCTGTATTTTCTGCTTCTTGTGTGGCTGAAGTGATTTTCTCCCGTTTTTACATCATCTATTGTTTATATTCATCATCACTGAAATGCCAGCGATGCTCATTAGAAAGTAGGAAACAATAATAATAAACGTGGTTCCAGGCCCAATAGACAGATTTTACAAGAAGAAGTGTGCAACAGCCGAGGGAGAACAAGGGCTCTATATGGCTAGCCCATGTTCATCGTCCAGGCTGAACCGTTCGGCTACTAAAATATCAGACCAGACTGCCTCTAAAATGGCACGTAACAGATTGGATTTTCGATTCGGCTCGCCGAACATGATAAATTTCTTGTCAACCTCAAGGCACCCTGAAACTTAAACTGGATGCCACGGACATGTACACGAGAAAATGCAGATGAAACAGAGCTTGCCTCAACTTTATGAATTTTAGACCAATCACCAATAATTTCTGCACTTGTGGTTTTCGCTGGCCCCTTCACGAATATCAATATAGACGGCTTGACTGCTAAAAAGGATATCTTGGACCTGAATGAGTGGATAAGCTTTGATTGTAAGACAGGCCAGCTCTTGAACTTACACTTTATGGACTAGGGTCACAGCCACACCACACTGACTTAAGATGTTAAAGAACAATGTTACGTGAGTTCGTGAATCATTTTAATTTAATAATTTAAGATGTTGTGTGAAGTTTTAAAATATGATTTATATTATTTTTTAATATATTTTTTTAAGTGAAAATTTTTTGGGCTTGAAACATATACATGCTCACACTATCTTGTGCTTAATTTTTATCAAATAAATAGGGATAGTGAGTTTCAAACTCATAACCACTTGGTCATTAAAACTCTGATACCATGTTAAGAAAATATCTCAACCTAATAGCTTAATAAGCTGTCAAGTGAAGTCTCAAGATATTATTTATATTATTCTTTAACACTAAGAAGCACACTAATATTCATTAATTATTAGAATTATATTATTATATTATACTATACATGTATTATTTAATTTAAGTTTGGTTAAATCAACATCACAAGCTAACTCATTGGTCACTCGAATTTAATTTAGAATTAAAATTTGATTGGATTAACTAGATCATAAGCTAACTTGTTGGTTACTCGGATTTGATCGAATTAATTAAAAAAAAGTTTGAAAAAACTTAATCCAAGTTTTGTTACAGATAGTCTGATCAACCCACTGGAAGAATTGAATAATTTTTAACTATGGTAAGCGACCATGAGCTTCAAATTAATTCAATAAGTTCAAGAGCCTACTGGAATCTAGGTGGGAATAGTAACATAAAAGATAGTATTCTTAGAAAGAACAAGAGACCATTAGACTATAGATATGCAACTGAATGGTGTAAGTCCCGTTTGAGTTTTAGGGCAATAAATCCATGTAACCGGCAGCCTGTTTCCTAGTTTATCTTTCCTTTCTATGGATTCCATCTTTCACAAGACTACTTCTATTTCAGCTTCTTCTACCTTTGAATCTTCTGAAAGTAGAAGGATAGTACAAAGTGAAGAGATAACTATTGAAGACTTTACAAAAAAACATTGATGACTGGAAAATTCCAAAAATTTTCCAAACTCAGATTTATCAAAAATCTAAATATGATATTTTCAAAACAGATTTTACTATCAAAACTGAAGAGCGAGATATTCAGCTTACCAAACCTTTTGAAACCATTCAACTCCTCTCTCAAAAATCCCTACAAAAACATCTAGCTCGAAACTACAAATATATTCATGTTGGCTTTGTCCAAGTCGGAATAAAACCCCTTACAAAAGAAGGCTTAAACACCTCCATTTTAGCTGTCTTCCGTGATGCTAGATTTCAAAACTTCCAAGACTCCCTCCTCAGTTCTATTGAGTCTAGCCTCTGCAGTGGTCCGGTATCATTTGATTGTTATCCAAACATAACCATATCACTCAAAGACAAAAATATCCTGCAAAGTATGCTACTACAAATAAAGACCCACAATTATGACATGCTCGAAGGATCTATCCTTGTTGCTTTCATGCTCTCATATTTAAAATCCATTACAAAGCCATGTTCTCCGCCTTTGCTAGCAAACACAAATTCCAATCTCAAAAAGGCAAAACACTCCTACTACAAACAGATTTATCCCGCTTAAACACTGTTGTCCCAAAAGCAATCCAATGGAAAGACATATCCCTACCAGAAGATTGGATCCTTGAAGGGGCAGCACCACCAGAAATACCACCACCACCTCAACCCAATGTCCAAATTAAAAATATTACCCAATACACAGATGGAAAAGTCAGACTGTTTTTCCACCGACACTCTACAAGTTCCAGATTCTCAGAAGCCTCTTCCTCTTCCAGTACAATAAATCTGGGAAGAATTTCCAAAATCCCTTCTGTTATTAATATCCCTTATCATACAAACCTTCCTAGAAAATCCACATCTGACATCCCTTCTACCAGTTTCCAAAATACCGATTATACTACAAATATACCAAAACCAGTTTATACAGACCTTGAGCAACCATCTCCTCCAACTTCACCAACCTTTTCAGCCATTACTGAAAACATCCAAAATGAGCTGAATGTCTTGACTTCAGAAAAGCATTTTATCATACACAAATCTTTTCTCAAAAGAGATTTTTATAGTGATCATAATAGGAAAAAAAGATCTTGGTTTTTTCAACACTTCCTCCAACAATGATATTTAAAAACAATTTTATGCTTACATTGAGACTCATAACGTACAAATTTTATTCTTTTATTGGTTTGCATTCCATTATGCACCAGCACAACATATTACATATCCATTTACATCCATTAAACATGCATGTCCTATTACAACCCGTTCCAAAACTCCTACATGGACCCTCATTAGTGGATCTACCGTTGAGTCTGATCATCCTCCTTTACGCAACATCCAACTTACCCACAAAGATCAAACAGTTGATGCAGCCCCATACAAATTACCTGGTGAAGATACCCTCACAAATACCAAACACATCATCCAACAAAACAATTTTACAAATACCAACCTCCATACCATCGGTAAACAGCTTACCAGATTGGAAAAAAAAAATACAGAAAACCCCAGCCCGGCTCATAACTGATAAGAACCCAATCGACCTTAAGCTCAAAAACCCAGTATTTAAACCATATCGAGTTACTCAAACAAGCCAAGCACAAATTCAAGAAAATCAAACCGATTTTCTTAGAGCCATTAAAATACACCTACAAAACCTCGACCGGACATCCTTGACTGTCCCAGATACACCTCAATAATCCAACCCTTCATCCTCTACAAATCAGGTCAACACTCTCCAAAATAATCCCGTATCAACCTCTGATACAGAAACCTTTCAAGCACAACCTCTTCAATTAAACAGACTCACCTGGCCAGCCCCCAAAACAACCATTGCTCCAGACATTTCCATATCTACTGAGCCAACTGTCATTAGCCAGCATAAATATAATGCATCTTTCCTCTATGGATGGAACATAGATGGCATGTCTGAATACAATATCCTAAACAATCTCCAACAAATGACCATGGCAGCTAATGCCTACAAAACCCAAACAAGCACCTCAGACAAAGCTATAGCTGAACTTTTTATTCAGGCTTCTCTGGCCAGCTTAAAGGATGGTGGGATTACCATCTCACCGAAACGAATCACCTATATATTCTCAACTCTGTACAAACCTATGAAGACCAAACACCTATCCTTAACCCTTCAGGAAACACCATCCAAGATGCTGTGTCCACCCTTATTCTTACCATCTCTTTGCATTTTGTTGGAGATCCTTTCCATTTAAAAGACAAAAATGCTGAACTTCTCTCCAACCTTCGGTGCAAGAAACTTAGTGACTTTCAGTGGTACAAAAATACCTTTCTCACTCGAGTTATGCTTCGAGAAGATTCAAACCAACCATTTTGGAAAGAAAAATTCCTTGCAGGATTACCAATCCTCTTAGGAGAAAAAGTCCGAAACAAAATCAAAGATACCTTTACAACTAAAACTATACCATATGACCAGCTTACATATGGTGAACTTGTAAGCTTCACACAAAAAGAAGGTCTCAAGATCTGTCAGGATCTCAAACTCCAAAAACACCTAAAGTGGGAAATGAAACGGACTAGACAGGAACTTGGCAGTTTCTGTCACCAGTTTGACCTTTCCATCAAAAAACCCTCCTGCAGTGGAACCTGCTCACAACCCAAAAGATATCCGAAACACAAGCCTTCTTATAACCGATCGGCCCATAAATACCGACAACAATTTCATCCCAAACTAGATCAACCTTACTACAAAAAGCCCTACAAATTCAACAAACCCCACAAACCTTTCCAGTCAAAACCCAAACCAAAATTTGACCCCAAAAACATTACCTGTTACAAATGTAACCAGAAAGGTCACACATCTCGTTTCTGCAAGGTCAATATCAAACTTCATGAGCTCCAAATAGATGAAGAGACCATCAACCAAATACAAAATCTTTATATTGAAGCCACAGACACTGACCATTCTCCTTCGGACACCTCCGAAGAAGAATTTCAAATTGATGAAATAGTAACCACTAGTGCTACTTCAGATGCCTCTACAGACTCCAAACAAGTAAACGTCCTAACCCAAGATCAAGAATTCATTCTTGAAGCTATCAAACGACTTGATGATCCTCATCTTCAAAAAACCTACTTGGATAGACTGTTGAAAGATTTTAACCAACCAGAGCACCCTCTATATAACCCTCCAAACCGCTCTCTACTACCTTCTACCAGCACCAATACATACGATCTTACAAAAATTCTCAACAAAAAGAAGTCCAAAACCACAGTCACCATTCCAAAATTACATTCTGAGATTAAAACTCTTAAATCCGAATTACAAACCTTGAAACAAACTCACCAAAAAGACTCTGCCATATTACAACATCTCCTGTCTAAAATTGAAAGCCAGTCTGACACTGAATCTGAGACAAATGACGAAACCATCGAATCTAATGCATTACCCCATACACTTACAAACATTGAGCATATCCCAGATGATTTCTTGAATGTATTAACACAAATATCTTCAAAAAAAAATATTTGATTAAAATAACTCTTATTTTTTCAGACGATTTTAAACTCGACACTATCGCCTTATTTGACACAGGTGCAAATTTAAACTGCATCAAAGAAGGAGTAGTTCCAAAACGATTTCTACAAACTACCTCTGAAAAACTCTCTGCTGCTAATAATTCAAAATTGCATATTGCAGGAAAAACCCAAGCTTCCGTTTTCAACATGGGCATCTCTCTTAAAACATTCTTTGTTGTTACAAAAGATATAAACCATACCATCATTCTTGGCACTCCATTTATTGACATGATCACTCCATATCAAGCACATCATTATTGTATTAATACCAAAATTAATGGCATCAAACTTGTCTTTCTATTCCTAGAAAAATCTAAAACTAGAAATTTAAATTTAATTAAAGCATGTTCCATACATACATATCATATCAATGCACTGATTCTTGGAAAACAATTCCATTTACATGATTTACAAAACCATGTTTCTTTTTTCTGTATTAACAAACAATTACAAAACTCTGATTTACAAAAGAAAATCATCAATCTACAAGATAAGATTGAACAACAAATTTGTTCAGATTTACCTAATGCTTTCTGGAAAAGAAAACAACACATTGTTGACCTTCCATATGAAGATAATTTTTCAGAAAAACTCACACCTACAAAAGCAAGACCTATACAAATGAATGCTGATTTAGAACAGCATTGCAGGCTTGAAATCCATGATCTCGAGTCTAAAGGTCTTATTAAAAAGTCTCGATCACCATGGTCGTGTGCAGCCTTTTATGTTAATAAAAATTCTGAAATTGAAAGAGGCACACCAAGACTTGTGATCAACTACAAACCTTTAAATTCTGTTTTAAAATGGATCAGATACCCAATCCCCAACAAAAAAAGATTTGTTACAAAAATTACACTCTGCATTCATATTTTCTAAATTTGATATGAAATCTAGATTTTGGCAAATCCAGATTGATCCCAAAGATAGATACAAAACTGCTTTTACAGTTCCTTTTGGTCAATACGAATGGAATGTCATGCCTTTTGGTTTAAAAAATGTCCCATCAGAGTTCCAACGCATCATGAATGACATCTTTAATGCCTATTTAAAATTTTGTATTGTTTATATTGATGATGTACTTATTTTTTTCACAATTCATAGATCAACATTTCAAACATCTACATATATTCTTTCATATTGCAAAACAGAATGGTTTAGTTGTTTCTAAAACAAAAATTTCTCTTTTCCAAACCCGTGTCCGTTTCTTAGGCCATTATATCTGCCAAGGTACCGTCACACCAATAGAAAGGTCTTTAACCTTTACAAGCAAATTTCCTGATAAAATCACTGATAAAACCCAATTGCAGAGATTCTTAGGCAGTTTAAATTATGTTCTGGACTACTATCCCAATATTAGTCGTTTAGCCAAGCCTTTGCATGACAGGTTAAAAACCAACCCCATTCCTTGGTCTGACCTCCATACCGACTTAGTCAAACAGATTAAGAAACAAGTTCAAACCATTCCCCTCCTCCATTTAGCCAATCCATCAGCTCCTAAGATAGTTGAGACCGATGCCTCTAACATAGGATATGGTGGGATTCTTAAACAAGTACAAGGAAACAAAGAGCAAATACTCCAGTATACATCTGCCTATTGGAATGATTGTCAAAAAAATTACTCTACTATAAAAAAGGAGATCCTTTCAATTGTTCTTTGTATTACAAAATTCCAAAGCGATTTGTTAGATCAAAAATTTATTTTATGTGTTGACTGTAAATCTGCAAAAGAAGTTTTACAAAAAGATGTCCAAAATCTTGCTTCAAAACAGATTTTTGCCCGATGGCAAGCTATTTTAAGCATTTTTTATTTTGATATTGTCTACATTAAAGGAGATTCAAATTCTATCCCTGATTTCCTAACCCGAGAATTCCTCCAAAACAGGTCCTGATGCCTCTTAAAGCGAGGACTAAAGACAAGGGGAAAGCACCCCAAACCCAGCCTACAAAACCAGAAAGCCCTAAGCCTTCTTCAAAACTCATGTCTTCCGCCATCCAAGCTGTCAAACCTGTCAAGTCATGGTATGAGGCAGTTATTGAAGAAGAAGAACCTACAAAACCATCAGAGGTCCAACCCGACACAGTTCAACATTGGGTTGACACCATATCTAAATCACCAGAATTACTCCTGGCATTACAAAAAGTATCCCAACAGACCTCTAACGACTCCGCATCTCCAACAGGTAGTATTTCTAAATCTCTTCCAAAACCCCAAGAAGGTTTTTCTACTTCAAAACCCCTTCTTTCTTTACAACAAACCAGTTTTCCAAAGACAAAATCCAAATATATTTTCAAAACTACTTTCCAAAATATTTTAACCATGGAAGAAGGATTCTATCATGACGATCCTTCCATCGCTGCTTCAAAGATTTTCCCTCTAAATTGGTACTACAAACCCTGGAATTTAGCCAAACCACAATCTTACTATGCCACCATCCTTGAGATTACAAATTCCGTCAAGTTCAAACACTTCAAAATACACTCTGATCACACTGAATCGGCATATTCTACATGCATCATTCATAAATTCATCCACCCTACAGAATGGGGACAACCCTTACATCAACCTGTCTCTTTCCCCATGCACTTCCGTACAAATCCTCAGGACTTTAATACTACATATACATATTGGGATTACCAACAAGCATGGTTCAAAGCCTTTCTCCTACAAAATCAAAACCACAGTCATTCTTGGCTTTTCTACTTCCATAATACCATGAATACTACAAACCTCTCCCTTTGGTTCCTCCAATGGTGGGACTATTATGGTTTTCATGTCGACTACCTTAAGGAACATCCTCTAGTTGAAAATGGTTACCTCCATTTCAAAAATAATTTTCAATCGGCCCCTGCTGAAAGGAAGTTTTCTTCCCTTCTAATTGTTTGTACAAAATTTTTTATTCTGTGGGTATGTTCTTAGTTCTATGATTATAATCTACAAAACGGCCATCCAGTACTTGTTCGAAAATTCAAAATCAAATGGTGGGATTCCTTTGCAGCTGAGTCCAAAAGTTCCAAATTAGCTGTTACGGAATGATTACAAAAACATCAAACTACTCCCATCATTGATCATCATCCTCAGTCAAAGTTTCTAGCCCGAAAGGCTCAAACGATAGCTCTCCTTGCCTCTGCTAGAACTGAAGAAGAATACCTACAAATAATACAAGGAATTATACAAAGTCAAGATCCAAAAACAGTCTTATCCCACTCCAACTCATCTGGCTCGATATCTCCTGCCATCTCCCTTGGAGATGATAATGAAGATGACTGCTTTGGTATCTTACCACCTATCAAACGCCATTAAAAAAAAAGTATTTCAGGCTTTTTTAGGCTCATCTATTTAGAGCCCATATTTTTAGACTCCTATGTTTTGAGTCCTTTTTATTTAAGGCCTATCTGTTTTAAGGCCTTTTTTCTACAAAAAGTTACCAGCTACTACAAACCCACAAATCAAGTGTCGGTGGCAAGATGACAACAAAGGAAGCTTCACCAAAAACATGAACGATTTCCATTTTGTCGTCATCCAATCAAGGCAGACAATACCACATGGGCTTACATAGGTTCTGCCAAATGCCACATGGGTCCTGCAGAGCTTCTCCAATAGGACGCTTTGGCCTCTTCCATGCCAACTCGCCTATAAAAGGCCACTCCAAAATCCTTACAGGGCAGACCATATTTTTCCCGAAAAGAAAATTTTACTCTCCCTGTAACCCATCTCCATTCTCCTCTGTAACCAATATCTCCTGTATTAATTTACGTTACAAATTTAAGTAAGAATCTACTTTGTTATTTCCTGTTATTTACATATTTTATGTACATTTAAGTATGCTCTGTATTTGATTAAGGATCCTGACAATGTTGGTCTTGCCTTGTTCATTCGCATCAGAAATTTGTTTAAAATTATTTCATTGTTCTCTTAAAATCAGTATATAGGCTGGAAACCTGTGACCCGATCTTTTAGATCATTCTCAGGTATAAGAACGCCACGTACTGAAGTTGTTTATCTGTCTTTTATCTGTTATCTGTTATTTGTTTACTATTTTTTCTGGTATCAATAATTGTTATGAACTTATCGAATTAATTTGAAGCTCATGGATGCTTGGCTATGTATAAAATACGAGATGGCAACAAAAGCCGTTGATATAGGTGTGGTGAGAAATAAAAGTTGGACCAGCAAATTTATTCATACTTTGGTCCAGCCTTCTATAAATATCACAGTATTTGCCTTTGCAAAAGTTGGGGATTTTTTTATTATATCCTTTTCATTATTTTAAATCGACCAAGCTTTCTTGTGGTCTCTCCTTTTTTTTCCTACAAGCCAAAAATCATGGCTATAAAGCAAATTCTATCAAACACTACGAGGCTGCTCGCAGCTCAATTTCACGTGCCCACAGACAAACAATAAATGCTATCAGATATTTAGCGTCTTTTTGTATTAAAAACATGTGGAATGTCCTGTCCTTGTCCACACACCGTCTTCAAAACGTTGTTATATATATATATACATATATAAGTTAAAGGATGTGACTCACTCCTAATTCATTTAATATACTGTAGGTTATTAAAAACCTGTTCATTCACGGTTTTTTTTTTTCTTTTTTTTTTTCACTTTTTCTTTTTTTTCCAACTTTCCCCTTTTTCTTTTCTTTTTTCTTTTCTTTTTTTTCGAAATTATTTTTCTTTTTTCCGAATTTCCCCTCCTTTTTTTATTTTTTTTATAATTATTTTTGTCGATTTTTTTTAATATTGAGCTAGTTAAAATTTTCGTTTTATATTTTTTTTTCTTTAAAATAATATGGATTGCTACGGTGTTTTCCCACATGGTTTTTCTATTTTATTTTTTTATTTTTCAAAATTATATTTTTTGATTTTTTTTTAATATTGAGCTGATTGAGAATTTAGTTTTGTAATTTTTTTCTTTAAAACATTGTTGATTGTTACAGTATTTCTCCGCATGGTTTTTTTATGATTTTCTCTGAAATTATCTTTTTTATTTTATTTTTTAATATTGAGCTGATTAAAAATAACAATTACAATATGTGAGAAAAGCACTATAACTTTCCTCGCAAATTACTGTGAATTGCCATAGTGTTTTTTTCCACATGGTTTTTTTTCTAGTTTCTTTTGTGTTTTCTCTTTTTATAATTTTTTTTTTCAAAATTTTTTTTTCAATTTTATTTTTTTAATATTGAGGTGGTTAGAATTTAACTTTGTGATAAAACTTAATCATGTATGGAAAGTATTATAGCTTTCCTCACAAAACACTGTGGATTGTTAGAGTGTCTCTTAACATGGTTTTTTTTTCTTATGATTTTTTTTAAAATTATCTTTGTTAATTTTATTTTTTTAATATTGAGCTGGTTGAGAATTACAATTACAAGTCATTACAAATAAAGCTAAATCAATCGGGAAACATTGTAGCTTTCATCACAAAACACTGTGAATTGCTACAATGTTTTCAACATGGTTTTTTTTCCTTTTTTTGTGTTTTTTTTGTTATTTTTTTCAAAAATTATCTTTTTTTATTTTATTTTTTTAATATTGAGCTTATTGAGAATTTAGCTTTGTAATTTTTTTTCTTTAAAACACTGTGAATTGTTGCAGTGTTTTCCCTTATGATTTTTTCCAAAATTATCTTTGTTGATTTTTTTTTAATATTGAGTTGGTTAAGAATTATAATTACAATAAATCTAAATCATATGGGAAAAGTGTTGTAGTTTTTCTCACGAAACACTGTGAATTGCTACAGTATTCTCTAAATGGTTTTTTTATGATTTTTTCTAAAATTATCTTTGTCGATTTTATTAGAGAAAGCTAGTTTTCCTCACAAAACATTGTCAATTGCTACAACATTTTTTCTCATGAGTTTTTTTCCTTCCAAAATTATCTTTGTTGGTTTTTTTTAATATTAAGTTGGTAGAGAATTTAGTTTTGTAATTGTTTTTGCTTTTTATTAACAGAAAGCTAAATCATATGGCGAAAGCACTGTATCTTTCCTCACAAAACAATGTGGATTGCTACAAATCATTTTGTTAGTTTTTTATCACCAACACAACTTTTTTTTACGTCATGAAATATTGGCTCCATCGTACCTTTAGTTTTTATTATTTATCTAGCGCTGATTCACAATTATAACACTATCAGGTATATTTTTTTTATAAGCCCACGGCAGCGCGCGGGCATGCCATCTCATAAAAACTAAAACCTATTATGCTTTTACTGTGATCTTGGACTTATAATACTGTCGAATGTAAGTGTTATGAAATCTATGCTTCTTTTATTTTTTTTACAAAAATGAAAATTATTTATTTTTTATTATATTTTTATATTTTCACGGCGTTCACATGCTATTGCTGAATTAATTCGAGCAGATTAGTCTTTATATATTTTTTTACACAATATAATGATATTTTTATTTTTAAAAGTAAAATGACAT
>Ga0325414_1003287_pt1 | contig 16771 bp, 15 predicted proteins | sample PopdelMetagenome_8_FD_206183 | JGI IMG/M metagenome (GOLD analysis project Ga0325414, IMG submission 206183) | Populus deltoides microbial communities from Bellville, Georgia, United States - Leaf-PdKOR-R3 | ecosystem: Host-associated > Plants > Phyllosphere > Phylloplane/Leaf | place: USA...
AATCTACGCCACGCTCCTCTCTAAAACCCTCCCCTACATTTGCCCCCTCCTCAACCGTTGAAACAGCCTCCTAAAATGGCTGCAGAATTCGAAGACGGTTCACCCGCCGAAAAGCTCTTCAACCAAGGTTACTCCTACACGTACGACGACGTTATTTTCCTCCCTCACTACATAGACTTCCCAACCGACGCCGTTAACCTCTCAACTAAACTTTCGCGCAACATCCCTCTCTCTATCCCATGCGTTTCCTCTCCCATGGACACCGTTACGGAGTCCTACATGGCGGCAGCCATGGCAGCGGTCGGTGGAATTGGGATTATTCACTCTAATGCAACACCGTCCGAGCAAGCTGATATGATCAGATCCGTTAAGTCACGCCGAGTGCCTATTTTGTCGAGTCCAGTTTTTAAGACGCCTGATTCACGGATTGTTAATGAGTTTGAAGGCGATGATGTTCCTTTTGTTTTTGTTACCCAATCAGGTATTTAAAAGAAATAATAATTAATCACTCCTCTTCTGAATCTCCCCCCCCCCTCTCTTTTTGGGTATAAAAATCAGTGTTAAGGATTTGTTTTGGTTGCATATTGTTCAGGGGATGAGAAGTCGAAGTTGCTGGGATATGTGGCGAAGTCTGATTGGTTGGGGTTGAAAGATACAGAAATTAAATTGGGAGAGATTATGCGCACGGATGCAAACGTGTCTGTGCCATGTCATTATGATTTGGGCCAGATTAATGGGAAGTTAAAAGAGGAAGGACGTGATTTTGTGGTGCTGGAGAAGGAGGGAGGAGAGGTGGTGGATGTGGTGACGAAGGAGGAGGTTGAGAGGGTGAAGGGATATCCTAAGTTAGGGAAGGGAACGGTGGGCTCCGATGGGAGGTGGATGGTTGGGGCGGCAATTGGAACGAGGGGGTCGGATAAGGAGAGGTTGGAGCATTTGGTGAAGGCAGGTGTTGATGTTATTGTGTTGGATAGTTCACAAGGGAATTCTATTTATCAGATCGAGATGATCAAATACGTGAAGCAGACTTATCCTGAGTTGGATGTGATTGGCGGGAACGTGGTGACAATGAGTCAAGCACAGAATTTGATTAAGGCAGGTGTGGATGGGTTGAGAGTTGGTATGGGGTCTGGATCTATATGCACCACACAAGAGGTTTGTGCAGTTGGGCGAGGACAGGTAAAGGACCTTCTCTGATAATAGTATCTTGTTTTTACTTAGAAAAAAAAAATTGGTAAATTTTCTGCTTTCTTATTTTTTGGAACAATCATTTTTAGGAAGTAAGAATATAAAAACCCCAAGAGAAAAGAGTTCAAGCATAAGCTAGCATATGAAAATGTGTAACAGAGTTCTGACTTCAAAGTGAATTATGCCATTGTAAATAGTTGAGGTAGTTTGCACATTCTATCCCTAGCTCATGCTTTAACTTGTTTTTCTTGTCCTGCTACTTTGCAGGCAACTGCTGTTTACAAGGTTTCATCCATTGCCACACAAAGTGGCATTCCTGTCATTGCAGATGGTGGCATTTCATTCTCAGGTCATATTGTCAAAGCCCTGGTGCTTGGGGCATCTACTGTAATGATGGGAAGCTTTTTAGCTGGAAGTACTGAAGCTCCTGGGGCTTATGAGCTTAATGAGGTATGACATTGCTATGACTAAATGGCAATAGAAACTAGGTTTTTAGCTTTTTTCTTCAAGCATCTTTCTTGAAAGTTGCTGTTTATAAACTTCCTTTTCACCTTTTTGTTCTTTTGGAATTATTTCTTGAATTAAGGAGAGGATATATGCGTGAGAACTATTTCTGTCGGCCCTGAGATCATTCCAGTACTTCCTGTCTGATTTATCATTATTGATGCTCTTGCATTGGAAGATTCAATAAAACTGGGCAAGATTTTGGATAAGGGAATTCAAAATTAACCTAGAAGCTTGAAACTTCATAAATTAAGGTTTTCTAAGTGTTAAGAAATATTATTAGAAAGAGGATCTTGTCAAGATAATCTTTTGTAGCCAGGGTTTATTCCTTGTCTTTTAACCTGTCCCTTGAAGGAAATTGTATGCCTTAGAGATAGTGATGGGATTCAGATTAAAGAGCTAAGGTGAATCTCAACGTTACTTGAAATGAAATGCTGCTGTTTGTGCATATTTGTAAACATTGGTTAGTACTGGGTATCTGGGAGTGCTCTTATAATGAACGCTTGTTATGTTAATAAATATGTCAACTGATGTGTGTACTTGATAATATATGAACGTCATGTTCTGACAATTATTCAGCATCCTTTTGGCTTATTGTTTTATACCAGTAACATGTCAAATTATTCCGAGATCATTTTTATGTTTGCTTTAAGACAAAATATGGCTGGATACATCCTTTGGCTCTAGATGCAGTTTCAGTTCTGTGAATTCTAACAATTTGCTATACCAGAAAGGTTTACGGGTGAAAAAATACCGTGGCATGGGCTCCCTTGAAGCAATGACTAAAGGGAGTGATCAAAGATACTTGGGTGATACTGCTAAGCTAAAGATTGCTCAGGGAGTCGTGGGAGCAGTTGCTGATAAAGGTTCTGTTTTGAAGCATGTACCTTACACCATGCAAGCAGTCAAGCAAGGATTCCAGGATCTTGGCGCATCCTCTTTGCGGTCTGCTCATGATTTATTAAGGTCAAAGACACTTAGGCTTGAGGTATGGGTCACCTTATGGCATTCTTATACTTATGGTTTGGGATAATTCGGTGGTTTTGATGTTTAAAAATAATATTATCTGTGGCTCTGTGTGAAGCTAAGTCTTTATCTGTCAACATATGTGTGAATGTATGTTTTTATAGCTTGCTGTTTGAACATTCAAAATTACCTCTGTATATAGAGGCATAAACCTTCTCAAATGATTAAAGTCGCTTACTGCCTTTGCAAATAAATGAATTAGATTAAATACATTAATCATCTTAAATGGTGCGAAAGGGCTTTTGGGCAAGAGATGGCGGAATTTTTTCCACTGTCTCGTAACTTTTGATAATCTAACTTTTGATAATCTACTCTCCGCATTTGTTGTAATGGAAGTTTGATGGTGGCATGTGAGTGTAAAAAAATTCCATTAGTGAAATAATGATAATGAGTTTGAAAACTTGTCTCCTTTTTGGGGGAAGAGGGGGGGTGGGTATTTGAAATGATTAAGGTAAATATTGTTGATGTATTGCCAATAGTCAATGATTGCTGCCAGAGTTTTCCTATGCTATAAGTGGTTCATCATGCTCTTTGTCGCCCTCTTATCACTCATGTTTGCTGAAGGTAAATATTGATGTATTGGAGTTATGCTCTTTTATTTTCTGTGTATTTGGTGTCTGGCCTTATTCCTCTGGCTTTCTGCAGGTTCGTACAGCAGCAGCACAAGTTGAGGGTGGAGTTCATGGACTGGCTTCACATGAGAAGAAAGCCTTTTGAATCTAACCCTTCCAGCATTTATTACTACTGCTAATGATCAGTTCTAAATTCCAAAGTGATATTTGAGTACGAGTAGCATTTAATTGAACCGCGTGAATCTGGAAGGAGCTTTGCCAATCTTACATGGGTTCTTTCGTTAAAGTCGTAGGTGGTTTTTGCTGGGAAAGCCAGAAGTGCCATCATGGTCTCTGCCTCTTGTTGCCAGGCACAAGGGGTGCTCATCTTCCTGTATTTTACCAGTTGTGCTTTTTTTAAGTATAACAGGATTTTATGAATTAGTTAAAGCAATTTTCTAAGTTGGTTTTACAACAAATAATAATTCAGTGACTTTAATGTTTATGTATGTTGGGTGGGGAAGGATTGGTTGCAACTGTGTTTTACTAAAACTAGCAATCGATTTGGCATGTTAGGCCTGACGCTTGAATGATCAAGGAAACATTGAAAGGTGCATGTTCTAAATCTAGTGGGTGTTTCTAATGTCTGGAGGCTCTGCTTCATTTTCTTTAGCAAAAAGCTTGGTTCAGCCCTTGACAGTGCTTTCATGCATGATTAGCTAGATTATAGTGGCAGCAGCTTTTGTATCTCTAAGCATGGGGATGTAGTACAACAAATAATCCAGTAGTGTTTCTAGTCTGCAGCCATAGGCATTCCATTTTGGTTCGCCGAGGTGACTTTTTTTTCAACAAAAGGAGCAAGATTGCTACACGGATATCAGATTTGCAAAATCATACTGGCAAACACGCGCATAAATATTAGTGAAGCCTGACCACAATCATATGCAGTGCCAGAAAAAACACTAGCATTCATCGACAATCATGACAGATTCCTTGCTACTGGTTTGACAGGAGATTCTGGAAAACAAGTAGGATTCTCTCTGCAACGAAGTAAAACATAGTTAACAACAGTAGTAAGCACACCATTTTTTGCCCATGAAATGCGGGCATCAGATAGTTTAGGAGCAAAGAGAGTTGCTGCAGTGGAGAAGTAACAGTAGCCTTCCTTCTGCCTAGCAAACTTCAGCTTGTCCAATCTTCTGTCTACAACCCACCTGTTTACATGACAGGTATCGTGCTATAAACAAGGAAGTTATATTTTAAGTTCCCAACAACAATGTAAATGCACTAAGCTACATCTATGATATCAAATTTTAAGAACTTCAATGAGATCGAGATCAAGGACAAGTTGCAACGCCAGCAATGAGTAGCTCAAGGAAAAGTGGAGCTTCCATCATGGAAAGGAATAAAAGACAGAAATATGTGAAAGAAACAAAGCTAGCTTTGTTGGCCAGTTTTTCCTGCTCTCAAAGCATATTTAATGAAAACTGAAGGCCACCAAGGCATGGTTCTAAAGGTTGTGTAGAAAACGCACCTTATGATATGTTGAAGTTCTTCACGCTGTATTGATTGGCAGATGTTGAAGTCTTCTGCAGCCAATTTGAGAAAATCCTCGCTACCAATAGTTGAACAACTATGATATGAAGAGTAAAGGTACAAGTAAGAATACCTATATTTCACCAGTCAAATTAAAAAAATTCTCCAACTGATTGAGCAGTACCGACACGAGGTTTTCAAAATCCTTGTATCATCTGTAGCATAATGTTTAATTCTTCTTCTGATAGCTAAGCGTTGCAAATCTGCATGGTCAGGAAAATTGATAGCTGAAGTTAGGAATTCCAATGGGACTGAAAATGGCTATTCTGATGGATTTGACTATCACAATACGTCAGGAAAAAAAAAACCTGTGGTAATATTTTTATGAAGTCTATCTCCGTAAAGGGAACCATTGGATAATCCCTGTTTCAGTAAATAGTTTGTCCATGTTTTTTGTTTTTCCAGAAGTGATTCATCTGGATAACTTGACTGCAGAACTCTGTACAACTCTAAGGCAGCCCTCGAATCCTTCACATATCCTCCCGGTGAATTGAGGAAACGATCTTCAGAAAATTGGTTTAATATATCTACTCCAAACGAGTTACTAATTAAAGCTATAGTGATTAAAAGATCCTCAAAAGATTTAAACATGAAATCTCCCATCTCAAGAAGATGCCTGAAGAGACATCATATCCGTTCAAACGTAATATCCGAAATGCCAACCTTAAGTGGCATCATCAAGAAATATCTCTTCCTCCCCCTGCCACCAGCACCTGTTCGTTTGCTAATGTCATGGTTACAACAATATTAGGACCTAATCATGGGTCTATTAAGTTAACCAGAACCTTAATGAAGAATTTGGTTTAAACATGAAGATAAATTCTGTTCTCTAGAAAAAGTTACTTGCAGCAATAACACTGGTATTTCATTTGCAAGGTGAAAGTGGCACTTTACCGGTATGTTTCGTCCAGTATGATTTTCATTTCCTTCTGGAAATGCCGATCGATTCCCAATCTTTCTAGGGTTTCAACCATAGAAAGAAGAGAACATATATCCATTGCACAAATGGTTGGAGCTGAAGAAATCAATTGAAAGTCAATAACTAGATAGTAGAGAGATGTGACGTTATGGATGGCGAGTTATGTAGCTGACCCAATTGCCTGACCCAATATTTTGAGTTCAAATATATACTAAGTTCAAGTATGTATATATGGAGTTTAAGTATACTGGATTTGTTAAAATCTTATATTTAATATCCTTAACTTCAGCTGTTCCGTATTAAACTAAAAAACATATAAATTTAGTAAGATGTAAGATTCAATATCTTTAAATTCAATTACACGTTGAACTTAAATACATATACGTTTAGCAAAATACCAAACTTTATTGTCTTGAGTTTAACTCTACAATGAACCCAAATGCGTGCGGGTTGAAAAAAAAATCAAAATCAATATTAAGTCATTGTAAGTCATTAAATTTAAAATTAATGATAAGGTTTAAAACATTACCGATACTGTTTTTTTAATAATTACATGAGAAAATACAAATTTAAAACTTTATAGAAATTTAATATAAAAACTTTTCTTTCAATTTCATCAAATTTTGTTCCTAAGAGAACTAGCCTGTCAACACTGAAAATGTGATTGGGGATAACCCCAACATTGGTTACAAATTCAATCAAATCGGAATTGCCTGAAGACCTTCTTAAACACACCGTAGCGTCTGAAAGTTACTGTGTTTATACAGCAAAACATCGGCCTTGACCAGGAAAATACATTGAACATCTATAGAAACCGTCTCTTCTTAATCTTAGAATGAACAGACCGAAGGTCGGACGAAATGGGAACTGAGTGCAGATCTTATCTTTTCTTGTAAGAGCTTCAGTCATGTCTAGATTTTCTGGTAAGTGTCCAGTAAAAATGATACAGCAGGTGTGCAAGTGGATACTGCACATCAGCTATACCAAATGACAGGCAGGGCTGATTGTGCTTGAGGAACAGCAATTATCTGATCTTGGTGGATGCCACCATGCCTAGCATAGAGAGCAGAACGAACCGAGATAAGCTTTCGATCATATCCCTGGGAGGAGGACTAAACTAAATTTAGGGTTCAGGTTTTGGAACAGATGCACTTAATTAATTAATCGATCACTTCTTTAAAACTAAGATAAAAAGGTTATAGTTCAAGAATTCAGATAAAGAATTGATTGGCCTAGAATTTAAATAAAAAAATTAATAGAAATCAAGGCAATCTTTAAATTCTTAAATTTTGATGTCTTTATCTATTTGTTTTCTGCAATATTACCCTCTTTTAAAATATTCATATTGAGATATATTCGGATAAAATTAAGGACACCAAAAAATGATTATTTTGGTGAATAAATTATAAATTAGCCTCTTTAGTTTTGCAAAGAAAATTAAATACTCTCTCTAGGTTCAAAAATTAATTAACTATTCTCTTGATTGATGTTGACCATGCTTAATTTAAATTTTTTTAAAAAAAAATTTTATCATTAATCTTTTTGTATTATCTATTTATATTTTTAAATAAATTAAATTAAATTAAAAAATAACGTGAAATGAACGAAAATGATTAAGTTACAAATATATTTTAAAAAATAAGGAATAATTAATTAGTTCTTGAAACTAGGACTATTTAATTTACTTTGCAAAACTAGAGGGATTAGTTTATAATTTACTTTTATTTTGGTTTGGCGTTTGGGTACTTGGAATTTGGAAACAAAGCTTGAGAAAACCCGACCCGCATGCGGACAAGCCCATCACTTCAGGTAGGGATAACATTAGCTTCCCAGTTACTTCTTTGAACTCTCTCTCTCTCTTTCTCGTGGTGGGGGTTTAAGACTTCAGAGCTCAAAAACATGCAGCAGCTGAAGCTTTCTGCCTGTCTCATAAAATCTCTGCCTATCTCTTCACTGCCATCCACCCCCTCCTCCACCCTTCAACAAATTGCTTCTTCTCACTCTAAAGGTATCTCTCTGTATGTCTATGTATTATATATCCAGGTGGGTGTTTGTGTTTTTGCTGTGGCAGTGCTACCCTTTCTTTTCTTTTCATTTTTGTTATTGCTGTACTGGGCTACATCGTTCTTTTTTCTCGTTTTTAAGGAAAGCTGCAATCTTTGAGCTTTTTTATGGCAATGGGACTTCTTTGAACTGCTTTCTTGATTTTTTTCCGGTTAATAAGTTCTTCACCATTTGAATTGACTAAAAAGGGTAATTGTTTCTTTATCACTTTGTTTCTGCGTGTATAGAGACTTCATAGGGTTGTGAGTTTGCATTTTCAGTTAACTAAAAAGACTAATTGGGCTATTAAGACTCAAAACCATCGGTGGCATCATTTGGGCAATTGAGCTTTATATTGTTTTGTGTGCTTGATTTTATTTTCTTCTCGGTAAATGCAACATTTTGCGCTTGCCATTCATGTCATTTTCTATATTCTGTGCAACATGTGGAAGCTGTTATAAGGGTTCTCCTAGTTATCATTGGTTGGTTCTATAATGATTTCTAAACCTTTTTGTAATTGATATGTGTTCGGCAGGAATTGCAAAGGTTGTGTTAAAAAAGGGAAAGACACAACTTTTCAAGGATGGAAGTCCAATGGTGTATAGTGGAGCAGTCGATAGAATAATTGGTAGACCGCCACCCAAGACAGGAGACATTGTGCTGGTTGCTGATGGAACAGAGAAACCTATAGGGTGGGGATTGTATAATTCAGTTTCCATGTTCTGTGTTAGGCTCATGCAGCTAGAAGAGGAAGCAACGAGGTATCTATATAAAGACGGCTTTCCGGTTTGATTTTATATCCTCCATCTTTTAAGTTCTTAATTCATGTGTAGAGATCCTTCTTGCGCATTGGACATGAAGAAACTGCTTGAAACAAGAACTAACGCAGCCATAGAATTACGGAGGAGGTTGGGTCTACCCTCATCTCATACAAATGCATATCGCCTTGTCAATAGTGAAGGAGACAGGTACATGATCTTGAGCTCTCCATAACCTCAACTAGAACATTTCCACTGCATGAGATGAAGAAATTCTTTGTGTGCTTTTGTTAAACGTTATTTCTTAACATATACGTTGACTCATTAATCAGAACCATGGTTTGGGGTCTAGTTATTTTTTGAGACAGGCCAGTATGCTTATTAGTAAATCACACATAGCGGCATCACTGCAGATTGTCTGGATTAATTGTTGATGTCTTCGGGGATTTAGCTGTGATAGCATCATCTGCTGCTTGGGTTGAGAATTACAAACCAGAAGTAGAGGCTTGCATCAATAGAATTGATGGAATTAACCATATAAACTGGAGACCATCTGTTGATATTTTAAAAGAAGAAGGAATGGATGTGTCAGACATGAAAGAAGTGCATCCCTCTACTTGCCCTGAAAGAATAAAGGTAGAATGTGCCTCAAAAATTACAAATTACACAATTCATATTTTTATCAGTTTTCTTATGCTAGCTCTTTTTTTTTTTGGTAATTTTCTGATTGCTACCTCCAAATTCACAGTTTTACTTGGTGAAAATTGAAAATAATCATTCTCACTTCTGATTGCAACTTAAATCACTCCAAATTGTGGTTTTCATTATCAGCATCTATATTTGGGTCTGCTGATCATGTCGTAATATTTCACTGGAGTTAGGCAATGGGGACAGTTAATGGCAATGTTATGCTTGAATAAAAAGTGCTGTTGTTTCTAACTCTGTCTGAGCCCATCGCCATCCATTTCTCAAGTGCTTGCCAATCTCTGGCTGAACTCCTACTCTGAAGTGTCACTATCTATGAATCATCTACCACCTATTTCCCCTTGCCTTACTGATCTAGTTTGTGCTTCTGCATGAATTCATAGCTGCAATATTGATGCTGTTCTGCAATGTTCATCTGCCAGGTTATGGAAAACGAGATCTCGTATGCAATTTCATTGGTGGGCCAGAAGACTGGATTTTATGCTGACCAGCGTGAAAACCGCCAGTTCATATCTACAATTTCAAATGGCCAGAAAGTTCTTGATATTTGCTGCTACAGCGGTGGTTTTGCTCTAAATGCAGCACATGGAGGCGCAATAGATGTCACAGGTATTTATTTTATTTCTAAACATTTTTCATTTGGCCTGGTACAGGATTAGTGCAATGCCCATGTCTATTAATCAATGATCCTTGGGCTATTACAGCCTCCACCATATCTTCTAATTGTCACACATTCTTGATGATTCTGGATTTCATTATAAGTAGGCTGCTCAAATTCCTTGCATCTGCAATGTTAATTTAGCTCTGGTCATCTCATGCTTTCTTACAGGAGTCGATACATCTATGCCTGCTTTGGAGCTTGCTAGGGAAAATATTGTTCTTAACAACCTGGATCCAGGAAGAATATCATTTTTGAGAGAAGATGCCACTCAATTTATGAAGGGTGCCCTTTCTAGAAATGAATCATGGGATATAGTGATTTTGGACCCTCCTAAATTAGCACCGAGAAAAAAGGTACAGTAACATACGCAAGAATACAGAAGCCTGTAATCCTGTCCAATACAGTATTTTTCATTCCCTGAGGTTGCATGAGGAAATTTCTCCTAGGTACTTCTCATAATAGCGTCAAAGAATTAAGAAATTTCTCCGATAAGAAAAGTTCTGCTCAGGAAAATGTTCAAAGCTTGAAACAATATAAGTGGAAAATGTGCTCCTGTGCCTTCATCAATATAGACCCTCAGGAAAATGCCCAAAACTTGTCTATATTTTGGTAATTTTCATCAAAGGCAGTTTATGTCCATAACCGAGGCTAATGCCCTGCCTCCATATATTTGTCAGTTTGTACTAATTCTGGGGCTTTTCCTGCTCAGGTTCTTCAAAATGCATCAGGCATGTATAGAAATATGAATTCGATGGCATTGAGATTAACAAAGAGAGGTGGCCTTCTCATGACTTGCTCTTGTTCAGGAGCTATGACCCAAAGTGGGATGTTCTTGCGTGTTCTTCAGGCAAGAAATTTTTTTTTCTCGTGTGTATGGGAACAAAGAACTAATTTTGGCGGGTTGACCACATTGCAGAGAATATTGGAGATATTTTAAACTGTCATCGTCAGCAAAATACATAGACACGGGCTTTAATATGAGAAATGGAAATTTAATCACATTACACTTGGGAGTTTGGCCATGAAGATTAGGTCACTTGACGCATTTCAAAAATTATCTCACTCCTTGCTGTTGTATTACTTATCATTTTATTCTTGCCTTTGTTTTGTGGAATCAGGGTGCTGCATCAATGGCAGGAAGGAAAATCTCTGTTCTGCGAGAGGCTGGAGCAGCTTCAGACCATCCTATAGATCCATCCTACCCAGAAGGGGCGTACCTTTCCAACATTTTACTAAGAGTATTATAGATGTTAAAAAAACAATGCAGACAAACAAAAAATGCAAATTCTATAATGTTTAAGTGAGTGAAGTTTTCGGGAAACAAATAATAAAAAATTGTATTCAATACTGATGTTGTAATTATACATAAAGATCACTCGTGTATTGCCTAGAAATCAAAAATTCAAACCAACAGAATCCTTCCCGAGCCAATGTTATGTTTTAAACATTCCATAGACATTAAAGTTACAATAAGAAGGGATGTGCCGAAGTGACGCCATCAAAAGAAATCCACAGGCATTTTTAGTGCGATCCAGGACCTCTGTTCCATGATAAGAAGGTAGGATCACCAAGCCGCCTGAGATGACACAGTAAAGAGAAACAGTAAGAAAATATTAACATATATCTCACAAACAATCGAATACACATAGCATATGAAAATTTTATGCTGCCGACTATGGGGCCATGCTCCACAAGTCAGAGCCTCACTCCATATATGATGCTGGGCACACTTCGAAATCCTCACCATAAAATGCAAGCCTTATGAAGGGCAATTCTAACAGCCTCACTCTTTCAAAAGCCGTAACACCGCACATGTGTGACAGCATGTATTTTGACTTTAATAACCAGTTTATTAAAGTCATGAGAACTAGGCCCCTAAATTCAAGAATTAATTTGTATATGTGATCAACTTACCTAGGCTTGACAAAATACACAATTGTGAAACCCATTGACAAGGCGAAGCATATCATCCCAACAGTGAGATAAGCAATGCCAAGAAAGTCATTTCTTCCACCAATCCAGCTTGTAGTTGAAAGCACAAGTTTCTTCTTGCCATTAAAACTGTATGTGTTATAGTTGTTAGCCAGTGTAACATTTATGACTTCTTTTGCCTCAAGATCCACCTCTATCTTCCCATACAACTTTCTAAAAGTTGGCAGAGCTGCAGTTCGCATCCAAACCATGAGGTCCTCCTGATCGCTTAGCTGTTACACAAAATCATATAAGACCAGGTCAGTCACATGCCAATTACTTGAAGCAATTTGCATCAAAAGAAACACGGAGAAAAATTTATGGTTCTCTCGTATATTTTCACGTTTTAGCAATAGAAGAGGGGAAATGACATGCAACAATATCTCATCATTTTAAGCATTTACACCAAGTCTCTCACGTCTCCAAGGTATAAGCCTAATACTCAACACCTTGGGTTTAAAAAAATCAACTCCTTCATGAATGAAAGAATAACTGAGGTCACACCTTCAATACTAATCCTGAAGTTGAGGTTAAGCAACCTGAAAATACCACTCTAATAACACAACAGCAATGCAGTTTTGAAATCTACCAATGTCCAGAGTGTTATTAACATTATTAAAGCCTCTAAAGGTATTTTCCAGGATGAAGTTGGAACAGTTATTTAGTCAGTGATAAGATGAGTTGCTTATATATTAATTTGAAGTAATAGTAAAGGGAGGCTTACACGTATTGATGCCTCGAGACTTTTACCACCTACAAGACCTCCACCCTGAAAGTTTTTAGGAAAGACATCTTTACCAAACCTTTTCTCCTTATCACTCTTCCAAGCAATTCCCTTCTTATTCACTGTCAACGACTGGTTCCCACGGGAGAAGCTATAAGTATCATTAAACAAACTCCAAGCTATCAGACCACAGGGTACAATTGCCCCCCTCCCCGTTGCAGTATCTTCTGGCTTACAAGAACTTGTATCATTCTCTTTACTCGCACTTTTCAACTGTTCATCACTTCGGCTCTTCACATACCTGATTTATTAGAGCAATCATTAAAATTATGCCAAATAATCACCACATAAACTCAATTACATGTGCTTCAACTTTCAGTGAGTGAGCATCCCAGTTTATGATCATGATAATCATGACAGTTTCACACTGTTCAATAGTTTTTATAAAATGATGGGTTGCTTTCATTATTAAACACTTGAAAGAATGTAATTTTCTACCATCAACAAATAGTCAAACACACTATTCTGAGATGAGAAACATGATATTAACCACCAATTAAGCATGCATAGAGGAGCCCTTTCCTCAACGTGTAACAACATCCTAGGTCCTAGGCTGTAATGTCTGTAATTCTTGAAAATCACAAACATCGCCATCTTGACTTATAAAATGTGGCAGGAAAATCTAAAAGGGTGCACTTCCTGAACCACATGTTATAATTGGTTCCCTGGACCATCACCTATGATCTACATAAATTATGCACCTGGATAGTCCTGAATATCAATGCTCCCAATTTATATGAACAATATACCTCTGACCATTATGTAAAAATCTACACATGATTACTTGAACCCATCAGAAATTACATGCTGATAGAGTACATGAGGTTGATGACATACCTACGATGATTCTGGTAGAAGTTGTCAAGCTGATAGTAAACATAAATAGGTTGCTTCATACGCTTAGGGATCTGGCAAGAAAAACAAGAGTAGAGAACAGAAGATCGTTATTTACTGCTTAACCTCAGGTCATGATGGCTAATTTCTATAATTAGCATAAGTCATGTTGCATGGGAGAAAAAAGATATTGGCATGGGTTTTTTGTAAGGAGTAGAATAAAGTAACCTACTGGCTACTAATACACTGCTGATATAGCACCACTTACAGCTCTGACAAAAAGGGAATGCCACCAGTGAACAGATAACAATAACATGAAGGTATATTGTATAACAGAAAATAATATTGGCACGGGTCTTTCCTTGTTAGCTAATAAATCCACAAACACTGCTAATAAAGAACATAGAAAATGACAACAACACATCAATCATAATAATTGCAAGAACAGGACTTACCGTCATTGATATTGTGCATGTTTTATCAGCAGCGCTTTGTATAAATTGGACTTCATTGCCTCTATTTACAGCCGGAATGCATTCTATTTCATACCGTTTAACAACTTCAACAACCTGATCAAAGGAGAATAACCCATAAAAAACCATAGGTGGAAATATAACTAGAATTGCAAGGATTTAGGTGACACTAGAGCTCACATCTCGGGAACCAAGCAAGCAAGCAATGCCGATAGGGATGAAGACAATGGCAACAAGCATGAATGCAGACACTACCTGCACAAAGAGATATATTAGGAGTTAATAACTTTGAGCAATCATTTGCATCAGACGAAACCAGATAAAAAGAATGATAAAAACTTACCCATCGTGGTGTGAGAATTGGCTTGCAAGCAGGAAGTTCTTGTTGAGTAAACTTTGAATCTGAAAGAAAACGAAACATTTTTAGTTCCATAAAAATCACATGTACACCCATATGTGCTCGTGTAGTGAAAGACAATTGTGAGCTGTGACTGAAACATCAGATAAAGAAGCTGCTCAGCTGTGCTCTCTCTATTTTTACTTTTCTTGTTTTTTTTAACAGCTACACTACAATAAGATTACAAGTGCATTTTAATAAAATAACCAAAAATCGCATTTTTTTTGCTCTGGCAAATACAATACATCCCTATAAATTTAAAATGTTTTCATCCCTCTATCTTGCTTTGCAGGATAACAATTACGCAGTCAGGCAACTATTCTGAACACTGGAAAACATTCTGTTTTCAATCTTAATGTAGATCACATGAGCATACATGCTCAGACTTGGATGCATGTAATGATAATACAGCCAAAATTACTAATATTCCTATTCGTGTAATGGAAAAATGCCCAATTATCTCATGGCATGTTATAGCTGAGTTTCATTAATATCTTGTTTATCAAACCCAATTTAGTTCATTTTATTGCTAACAAAGTTTAATAGCCGTATTTCTCTTCAAAAGGGGAATTTCCAAATATATCTTGATGAGGAATTAAAAAAACCAGGAAAGGCTATTCCAAAAACGGAAAGACTAAATGATCAATATAAAGAAAATTAGATTCTTAATATGAAACAAAATAATCAAAAAAGAGCTCACACGACCACTCTCATGCAACAAAACCAACAGCGAATCAAAATAACAAGAACCCATCAAAAATATGCATAAACCTCCACATGGATGCCTATAAAACCCACCAGTGATCCCAAAAACATTCAAATACCTGAGTCTCTGAAACAAGCTAACAAGAAAATTAGGACAAGGTTCAAAACTTTGCAATTTAAAAACAAAACTAGCACCATGATCACAAGAGGGCAGACATGAATTTGCCCAAAATAGAAAAAAAAAAACGAGAAGTAAAGAAGAGAATCACATTTGGGTCGCTTTGAATTCCTTCTTGGAGCACCAGAATCATCCGATCCGTTGCCTCCATTACTGGAGGATGCCGTGTGGCTACTCATGATTGTGTTAAAAGATGCAAGCAAGCAAGCAAACACTTGTAGTTTCTGTCTCTCTTTCTTAAAACACCAAAACAACCGAAGAAAGAAAAACCTTAACAGAGAAAGAGAGAAAGTTCAGAAAGAAAGAAATGGTGGAAAAGACTGTGTGATCAAAGAAAGAGATGGACTTTTTAAAGGCTAAGAAACAGAGAGGGGAAATATAAATAAATAAATTTTCTAGAGGGTCGCAGTATATGGTTGAATTGAATCTGCAAGTTTTTGTTTGACTTCAGAAACTGAAGAGGATGTTTCCTTATTTTCTCTCTCTAGGCTTGATGAGCCCTCGGAAGTTCCTCCCTTTCTAGAAGGTGAGTTTGTAGAGAGAGAGAGAGGGAAGCAAATAAAAAAAATGATAGCTTTATTCTAGACCCTTAAGATTCGAAAATGTTTCATGTAGGTCCTCATCGTCACCAACCTAAGGTTCAGAAGCTTTCAATATCATCTGTAAATAGGTATTAGCTAGCAATGAACATTTTCGAAGCCTCGTTGAGTTGAGGGACTTCTCAAAAATCGCTATAATTACATATAAAAACATTGTAGAGTTATATGTAATTGACCCTTTAATTGAAAAATCCATAGAAGAGGGTTAAATTTATAGTTTTTTTCAAAAAAAAAATTATGTATAATATTACAGCGGCTAAATTGATTAAAAAAAATTATACCATTCCAATTTTTTTTTTAAATGCAATCAATTTATTTGATGGTGTTCAATAGGAAAGTAATTATTTTTAAAGTATTTTTTATTTAGATTAAAATAATATTTTTAGATTTTATTTTTAATATTAATACATCAAAATAATTTAAAAATACTAAAAATAATTAATTTAAAATAAAAAAAATTATTTTTTAAAAAACATGGTAATACCACAAAAACAAATACTACCTTCCTGCTATATATTATTCTTTTATATCTAATTTAACTTTTTTTAAAACCCTTTCCTCGTTTAACTTTTATTTTCCTTTTTTTTTGTGTTTTTTTTTTTTTAAGAATCTTGACATGATATTACTTAGATCCAAATTTTCAATGGATCATAAAATCAAAATAAACTCAACTAGCTTATTTTGTTTGTAGTTTGAATTTTTTTTAGTGTTTTGAGATTTTATTTAATTTTTCTAAATAATTTTAAAAACAATTAAAATAAAGAACTGTAAGTTTAAGTTTTTTAATAAACTATAGTGAGAATAATTGGTAATTGATTTTTTAGGACTTCGTGGTTGTTCTTTTGGAGCTTTTTATGAGTGGAAAAAATCTTATTATTC
>Ga0325414_1003290_pt1 | contig 16768 bp, 11 predicted proteins | sample PopdelMetagenome_8_FD_206183 | JGI IMG/M metagenome (GOLD analysis project Ga0325414, IMG submission 206183) | Populus deltoides microbial communities from Bellville, Georgia, United States - Leaf-PdKOR-R3 | ecosystem: Host-associated > Plants > Phyllosphere > Phylloplane/Leaf | place: USA...
ATAAATCGATCTGAAGACACATATGGAAGCAGTAACACAACATTCAGTAAAGTCCCATATAGAAAGTGCTTGGCGATTTGGCAGTTGTAGTTGGAACTACATGGAGTGATCATAGCATGTGCCTTCACAAACCTGTTGTTGCGTTGCAGACATGAAGATAAAAGAAAAGGAATGCAGCCACTTTTTGATGCCCTACTTTAGCTAGAGCCGAGCAAATCATTGCCAAAACGTCAAAGCAGATATCTTTCCCGCTTTCATTACTGCATGCCATTCCATGAACAACTTGAGCAAACTTTGTGACAGGTTCAATTTCTTAATTCCACCTATTGTACTTTTTACATTACATTTAAGAGATAGAGAATACAGCACTAGTCTTCCACAGCTCCATTGATCTTTATCTATCGCGCTCTGAGTCACTAATGTAAACCTGGATTTAACCCAATTACCAATGAATGTTGTCTAGTGGTGCCCACACTCATGAAAATGTGCATGGAAATTAAAACCATTTTAATCTAAAAACTTAAACTCAATTTCTCTCTCGGTGAGGGTTGTGGTCTAATAATAGTTTAGTATTACTATTTAACATAATCTAGAACAAGGATAGTAAGGTTTGAGTTAATGATATATTTAAATTATTTACAGAATTAATTTATAATGCTTTTTCTATATATTAAGTGGTATATGATTTTTGAGTTCAGGTTCCACATACAATTTAATAGTTAATTAAGCCTAAAAAAACGAAAAGAATGGTGTCAAATTAAGTTCCTCTTAATTCATTCTGCTATGAAGCAATTCAATCAAAACAGTAGAAATCAAGAGGATTAAATGGAAAGAAATTAGCTGCTTATCATTAATGAACCGGAAAATCATCGATGAAGTGGTGAAAATGAAAGTGAAAGTCACCAAAAAAAAAAAACAGAAACAAATTTCTTGACTAAATTAAATTCTTAAGGTTTCCTGAAATCCAGACTCCAAATTCCTATAGATATATATATATATATAAACTGAACAAACTGGTTTATACAGCTAGTATTGTCATTGTGGCCCAAAGAAGCTTGAATCTTCAAAAGATGAATCTTGTGGCATGCTTTGCAAGCAAGTTTCATAGTCAGAAACAAGCTGAGGATAACCAAGAGAGCTTATATGTCCCCAGCTGTTACTTTCTGCAGAACTAGCCCCCGTGCTGCCACTGGCAGCCATGTCCATCCCATAGAAACTATCCAAACCTTCTACACGTTGTGGGTTGCTACAGACCAATCCACCTAGCTCAACCAACAAGTTTTCAAGTCCAGCTTGACACATATTTGGACCGTTGTAGTTGCTATTAGGAAATTGAGAACAACAGGTACTATCCATTGATCGCATGGGTGCCGAAGAAGAAAGCACATCTATGGAGTTTGTGTATGGTACTTGATCTTGTCTGCTTGAACCGTCGAGAGGGTAATTGTTGATTGTAGTGAATAGGGCTGACTCTTGATTATTGTCAGAAAATCTTCCACCAAGTTTGATCAGCAAGTTCCTAATGGATTCTTGATCCATCAAATGAGAATCTTGGTTTTGACTCATGACTAGAGCTGGTACCTCTGGCCAGTAAGGGCTTTGTTGATGAGGGATAGCCCCAGGAACCATGAAGCTCTCATTTATTTCTCTCTTTGTCATGATTTCTTGCTTGAGACTAGCTCGCCGGGCTGCTTGTTCCTTGCGCTGTTTTCCTAAGAGCTTCTTCTTAAGCCTTGTGTTCCAGTAGTTTTTTATATCATTATCGGTTCTTCCAGGTAACTGAGCAGCGATGATAGACCACCTATATCATTAATTATACGAACAAATTATTGTTAGGATCATGGATATAGATGCATATTGCACATGAAAAATGCACTAACTATATTACCTGCTTCCAATACTTATATAGAGACTGCAAATAATGTTATCTTCTTCCTCTGAAAACCCTCCATGTTTAATGTTTGGACGGAGATAATTCAACCATCTAAGTCGACAACTCTTGCCACACCTTTTCAGGCCTACTTGTATATAGCAAATAAATTAGTTAGTTAATGATCACATACACTAAATTACAGGCAAATTAACAATCTGTGTGTGTGTGTGTGTGTGTGTGTGTGTGTGTGTATCAGTTACCTATCTTCTGTGGCAAGGCAATCCAATTGCCACCGGTTCCATGCTGCTCAATATAGGCCTTGAGTATGGCATCTTCCTCGGGTGACCATGGACCTTTCTTCACGTTGGCTTTGTCACAGCAAGGAGCTCTCCCCATGATTCCTGCTCTCTTGTTTTTGTGTTAAAGCTTTAGCTTCCCTTTCTTATATCTCCTTGGGAAGAATGGTAATGATATATAACGTTACTTATATGTGTGTTTGTATATATATATACATAGACACACACACAAGTGTGTGGGAGAAAATGTTAACTATAAGTACTGTATGGTAGCTGGAGATCAAGGAGAAACATGGAGACTCGTCAAGATTTTCAAAAAGAAGACTTTATGAGAAAAAGAAGGAGACTTTATGAATTGAATAATGGGTAATTCAATTAAGAATAGGCACAACAGTAGAGCAAGGTTTTTCTTATTTGTCCTTGTTATTAGTCCAGAATCTATTCAAGATACCCACTAGTTCACACCCATCTCTCTTCTTGACTTTCTTCTTTCCCATATATAATACCCAAATCTAATTTACCCATTGTGTCTCATGATATGATATGATTTGATCATATGATCATGACCCTGCAATTGTGTGGACCTGGCTAAATGTTAATTAGAACAGATCAAACCTCAAAAACATTGGTTGAATAGTTCCTTTGGCTTTGGCAACGTAGGATCTAACATCAGCCAATAGCAACTGATGTTAATTGTGAGAAATTGACTCAGCCTAAACCGATTTATAAAACTAAATTGACACGCAACCGATCGATCACCGCGAGGTAAAACCCAATAAAAATACCCATGTTAAAATCTGTTAATTTTTTAAAAAATTATCAAAACAACATTGTTTTGATATTGTTTTTATAAAAAAAAAAAGTTTGGATTAATCCTCCTCATCCAAGATTTATATGCAGGTATTGTAACAATTATGGAACAATGGGATTGTGCTAGCAAAGTTGAATTTTTTTTTTATTAATATATATGAGTATTCGGGTTAGCATGCGCGTACCTCGACTAATCTTACTGACAATGAAGTTAACAACCATGTAAGTCTCCAGTGGCTCTGAGATTTGTAAAACTCGAACTGATAAACTCTAATAAACAAATTTAAAACCAGATCAATTCACTGCACCCCTCAAAGTTAAACAATCGATTCTTAATTTATGTTTGAAGTGACCAAATTACACCTAATTGTTGGTCCCCAGTTATTTTCTAGTGACATGAATAGTTAGATGTAATATATATGTAATCTGATAATTCACTTCCTAGATGTCGTCTATATATATATATATATAAGTGAAAAAAGTTACATAACAAGACGAGATGTAAAGATTTTTTCAATGAAAAAACAAGAACATAAACAACAAGTTTTAAAATGTACTATAAGAATTTTACATAAAGATATAATAAGATATAACCTTATTTGAAAGAAAAAATATATATATTATATTTATTGATCCAACATAAATACTATAAAATTTATTGATTATTAATCTTTAAAAAATGAATTTATCCATATTTAATAGCAAAACAATTGGTATTTTCTAGCTATTTTCTGAAATTCTTATTGAATGAGGAGAGGAAAAAATGTTAAATAAAAAGGTAAAAAAGTCAAATGCCATTCTAGAATATGATCAAAAACTACTGTATGTAGTGATGGTTGGTGACCGGAGGAACCACCTAAAAAGAAAATTCGCCATGGAATTCGAATCAATGCCTTGGATTTCTGCTGCTAAAAGAAATCTTGAATTCAAAAGCATTAAATTAACATGGAAATGTATTTTTATGGTTATTTAGAAGAGAAAAGGAATTAACATTGATTTAAAAAACCTTTATTGTTTTTTAATTAAAAAAAGATCAATTATAATGTAACAACAATAATTGATGGGTTTAATTACTTAATCAAACTATACAAAGGTGGACCAATGAGGCATGCCATTTGGGACCCAAAATGTAATCACAGACATGACATGAATGCAATGGTACTACTATTTTACTAATATCTATAACGAACAGGCAAGTCCACTGTCCCATCCATTAAGTCACGATTGAGACCTTGCTGCTTGTCTTTTACACTTTCTTTGCACATATTATACGATTTCTTGGATTCATGATAGAAAAATTATTTTTAAAATGAATTTGTGTGTTCATGAAACTATTTTTGATCTCATATAATCTTAAATATGCATCCTCTATGTTGGTTTTATTCATTCAAATGAATTTAATTAACTCGTGGGTCTTAAAATTTTAATCTGGAAAATCAATGAAAATAACAATCTCAGTACTTTGCATAGCAACGAGCAAATAATATTTACAAATAATTTTTATGTCAAATCAACAAGTCCATGTCCAAGAAGATAAAAGTTTGGGGGAATTAAATGAATTTTTTATTAGGCCAGCAAGCTATTATTAGATTAGACGAGGTTAGTATTAGATCTAGAAATAGTTGTTCAGAATTATTCTTGAATTTATTTACTAATTTTGAATTTTATTTATTTAGTTTAAAAATTCTAATAATAGTTGAATTTTGTTAGCCATGTAACTTTTAATAAGGATCCTTTCTCTTATAAAATATCTAGATCTAAAACTAGTAAGAATATTGTTATAAATATGGTTTATTTTTCTCATAAGAGATTATTCAATAACAATTATTAATATTCAGTATTTAGCAAACCAAGGCTTTTTCTATCATTTAAAATCATGTGTTAAAGAATAATATAAATCATATCTTAAAACATCACCCAACAGCTTAAGCTGTTGAGTTGAGATGGTTCTTTGACATGGTATCAGAGCCTTGATGACCAAGCAGTCACGAGTTCGAATCTCATTATCCTCATTTATTTGATAAAAATTAATCACAAGATAATGTAGGTATATGCAAGTTTCAAGATCAAAGGGCTTTCATATGAGGGAGTGTGTTAGAAAATAATATAAATCATATTTTGAGACCTCACCTAACAATTTAAACTATTAGGTTAAGATGGTTCTTTGACATGGTAATTGTTGAACTTGAAAAACCTAGTTATTTTCTTAGTGCCATCTAAAACTAATGAGAAATCGAAAGATTTTTATTTATTTTTTATATAAACATATTAAAATTATCAACAAATACTATAAAAAAAACACTGATTTTTTTTTCATGCTAAATATATGTTTAAAATTCAAGTAATCGGAATTTCAATTGCAAGACGAAACGGCTTCAAGCTGGCTAGGGTACATGTCAATGGCGGCATTATTTTAAAAAAGAGAAGGAAAGTTCCTTGATTTTGATCTTTCTTGATGGATTGAATTTTCACTGTATCTGCGTGGACAAGTTTGTCAACTCGCAAGGAAATGGTCTTCTTGGTAGGCCACCTTCTCTCATTTTATTTAATTGTGTGCGAGAGATCTTCGCACCTTTTTTACTTTGAAAGAGTCTTATCTGACAGTATTTTCTCACCCAACAAACACATGAGCTCAAAACTCCATTCTTCTCAAGGCATTTTCTAGCTAGAGATGCCTCCTCGAGGTACTTTTCTTTCGTCAATGAAGATTCCTATAGTTAATTAATATTTTATAGTGGAACCTTACTGCTGTTTACATTGACAGGTTTCTAGAACATTTCTTTTGTGATTAAATTTGCTTAATTGTCTTCTGCATGCGTCATCCTTTGTAATGGGGTGAATTTAGATTTTTGCTTTCTAAATCCCACCTAAAACTTTTGATTTGTTTCAATTAAACCTAGCTCATTACTGTTTCGATCCCTCGTTGAGATTTATTTCATTCCATTTCCTAATTAAGAAGTATAAATCTTTATTTCATCCCTGAAAATAGTGCTCTTTCTCAAGATTGTGGTGTTTGATATTATAATAATTCTTACGGTTATGATTTTTAAAAAAATTAACTAGGATTTCAAGAAAGTTTTCACTGGAATCCGTACTAAATTATTTGTGCATTAATTAACCAACCACTTTAAAACTATATTTAAGACAAGATACATACCTACCACGAAAACAAACTTAACCTAAGTTGTCCCTCCTTGAATATTGGCAACTCTTCTCCAAATTGGGCATGCATGGTTCGGGGGCATATCCTAGAAGAGACCAGGCAGGATCTTGATGATTTGCAAAAGATATGCAAAGACAATATTAGTTGACATGTCTTGGTTTCCTTCTAGCCTCTAGGTTGGTTAGTTATTCAATTGTAGAAAGAAAGTTGGGACCTAGATATATATTCAAGCTCGCTCAAGTCCGTAAATAAATAAATATTGCTAGTAAAACTTCCCTTCTTTTTTCACTCTTCGAACAATCATTCTATATTTATGAATGGATTGAACAATTAAATCTTCTTGTTTTAAAAGCGAAAACCATTTTGATGTGCTAGTTAAAAGTCAGTACTTTCACTTCTTTCAATTATACTTTGTCTCATAGCTAATGACAAAGCAGTTATTGTTTAATCTGTTTTTTTTACGCTGGGCAAACTGTAGATTAAAGATTTTCTGCTCATTTATTTTAGAGATTAAATCTTAATATTACACAAAAATTACATCATGTTGGTGCGACTTTTGTTATATATTATTATATAAAATTATATGCTTTATCCATCTGAAACCAAGAACTTCTCCAAGAATAACTTGCACATAAATTAATACCAATTCGACTTTACAAGGCCTGATCAAACCACGACGAAAATCCCATGCATTTAAACCTACTGAATTTATGAATCTTTTTGTTAAGAAAATAGGAAAAATAGTCAGTAAATGTCATGGATTTATGTTATCTAGACTTCTTTGGAGAAGATTGTGTGAACAAATTTTGGTGAAAGCTTACTTGTCTCACAGCATGTCACTGAACATGACGGTGACCAAGCCGTAGGCGACCAGAGAGAAGAAGCTTTCCCGAGACTGAAATAATCAAGTCAACATAATTAAAGCACCTCCGCTTATATATATATATATATATATATATATATATAACCTGCCGTAAAAAGCAAGTCATGAACGCGTTTTAATGCTTTTTGATCCTTCATGCACCATGAGGTCTAAAGCTACTTGGAAGAAGAAAGAGATGGATGGATGCGTATGGTAAAATACAAAGAGAAGACAAGTTCCGCAGAGACCCAGCTAGGGTATTTGACTGCAATTGAAAATATCGGAGTGTATCTTGTGGTTAGAAAAACAAAGAACAAAAGAAAATTATGTATTGATGATTTTTATGCGGTTATATGAAAAAAATATATATATAAAAGGATAGTTAATTTGCAAAAAAAAATACGTAAAAAAGTTATAATATGAAAATAATAAAATAGATAATTTATTCTTATTGAATATTCAGTAGCAATTTTTAAAAAAATATTACATATATTAAGCTCATATATACTTAAGAATAAAAAACACAGTAGAAGATGTGTCATTCGCCTATATGAATACACTGCCATGCATTATAATTTATTTTATTTTTTTCATCTATTTATTGGAAAATCAAACTCAAATTTCAACATGTTTTAATGAAGAAAATCTTAGAAGGCCATAACATACTCTAATTAACTTAGAAACTCAAAATAATTTCAATCTACCAGCCCACCTTCATTAAACTCATTTTTACAAGATAAACTCAGTGACACTTGGATCTTCCTTTTACAGCTAGAAATATAGCCAGCCTAAAGCTCTCTCCTCTCCCTTTTCAACTAGTCTTCCTTCCTCTCCTCTATCAACTTGATGTTGTGTTCGATCACCAATTTAGAACGATCAAAACACGAGATAATATTTTTTATCTGGGGATGGATGGAAAACTAGAAACGGAAATGAATTGCAACTCTGCTGGAATGAAGGTGGAGTGCTACGCATTATAATATTGACAGCCTGAAAATCATGAAACATGAGCATCGCTCCTCTCAAAACTCCTTTGGTAAACAGTCAGATTTCTATATCATGAATTGACAGCAGAAGCATGAAAATTCTTTAAAGAAATGAGCTAACCATGCAACATGGTGGAAATTAGCTCAGGCTGACAATACTATCCAGGAACACCTCCATTATTACCCTGAATACAGTTATCAATCGAATATAACTAAAGACGTTTGAAGACACAACTATCCTGTCACACGTTGTGATGGAAAAAAGTACTAAACAACAATCTGGAAAACCTATCTACATGTTACCAAGAAAAAAGCAGACTAAGTTGACACCTCTTGAACTGCCAGAAAATGGATACGGTTTGTGCTACCTCTACTAATTCGATCACTGCAGCACGCCTAACTCAGCTCCACAGTCCAATTCATCTTGTCCTCTATAAGGCCCATCTGCAGCTTGGTTAGCACACTATAGAGTTGTTGCGAGACAGCACCAAAACCTTCTACGCCATAAGACACCCTGCACAACAGGAAAAGTTGCATAAATTGCCATCCAATGTTTGCCTAATGCACAAGAAAGCTCACTGGACTATGGCTTTTATACCAAACCACCATAGCCACCTAAATTAGTTGCTCTTGATGACACTGAAACCACCTTTCATCAAAACTCATCTATCATTGCGTGTGAACCAAAACCAAATCTTGAGTTTAATTCCACTACTCAAAGTAGCAATTAATCTTAAAATATATGATCTAACCTGCTGGTCATTTAAAAAAATTGGACACTTGAAGTCACCAAATTAAAGAAATAGAGGAGGGGGGTGAACAAAAAAAAACATAGGGAAATTGATGGGTTTTGTTGTCTCAGGGTGGTTGTTTATACAGATGTGTTTGATAATTTTAAGTTTGCATGTGAGAAGGGTAGAAAGAATTGTGCAAGGAAAGAAATATTGAAACATCATATGAAAAGCCACTTTATGGTGTCCATAAACATGTTGCGCATTTTTCTCCCTTCTCTCCAAATGGAAAAGGCAACTCGTATACCAAACACGTCAAAGGTACCATATAAGAAACAGCAACGAGACCAAATGTGCTCTTAACTGCCTCATATATTATTGACAAAATACATGTGCATTTGTGTAATTATTGGTTTTTTTTTTTCCTTTAAAGTGTTGAATAAAGCAAAAATTGTTTTTGATCAAAATCATGTGTTGTTGAAACATGACCTTTTACAGTCAATGCAAACTAGATGGGAAAAATAGTGGCTTTTTATGGAAGTACTTGATTGACACAATCGAAAAAGTCAGTATATACAAAAACAAAAAATAAAATAAAATAAAATCCAATTACTTGATTGAGAAAAGTGAAAGTTGGTGTACAGAAATTGCAGTTTATCCTTTGGTGTACTAATAGTGTAATCATACTGAGTCATGCTCATGCTAACCATAAGCCTATCCATTATACACTTCATCGCCGAACTATTTAATGTTCTATGTCCAAAAACAGTATATATACATAATCATTTTAACTCTATATGCAAAATGGATAGTACTTCAATGAGACCAGTACAAAGACTTTTAAACATTGTCTCCTCTCAATTACCAAATGCCAAAAAAAAAAAAACTATTCTCCCCGTTTCAAGGTCAAGATCACTGATGAGGTTACAGGATTTACCTTTTACCCTTGTAGGTGATGCTTCCCACAGGTGACACAACAACAGCTGTTCCAGTACAAAAAACCTCATCAGCATCAAGCAATTCATCTACTGTCACAAGCCGTTCCTCAACCTGCATTTACCATATCAGCATTTGTAAGGCAAATAATTCTTTTGAGTAGTAAGGCATCCATGACCTCTCATGGCATAATTATTGCACTATTAGCATAGATACACAAAATCTTATCAATTAGGTAAAGTGCCAGGTAGAGAAAGTGGGAGAGTTGGAATTGTGAAGGGATAAGCTAGGCACCACTAAAATCAGTGCATTGGAATACATGGAATTTCAAAAGGTTGGACTAACCAGCACATGCTTGTCAGTTGTCATGCATGGTTGATATGACTTGTCAACAAAATGGACTCCTGAGTTTATACCAATAGCAACATGCAGAACATGTTTGGGTCAGAAGGAGGTCGGTGACAGAAGAATTGTGGCAGAGTCATTCACAGAATCAAATATAACCAAATGAAATTCCTAGTAAAACTTGATAAAGACGATTAGGAAAAGTCAACAGAACAAACTCAGAGACTGCCAAGACATTATGAGGGAGAGAAATAGATCACACTTTTTACCATGAAACGTAGCTATGAAACTTTTGGCATCCAGAAGCACCTATCACTAAGGACGATCACATTTAAAGAATTAATTCTTGGGCTATAGTACAAGCAAGGGGAGGACCCAACTTAAGCAGATTATTGGTATACTAGAACATTCAGAATGACGACTTTTAAAACTATGAGTATCTTTAAACCCCATTTGGACAACCTAAGCAATTGGACCTCTTAAATGTTCAAGCCCACACAACCCAAGGTCGAGCTAGCTGGAAATCATTGACAATGAAATACTGGACAAAGAAAGCAAAAAAACAACCATAAGGGGATGGACTATTTCATCGAATATTCTCATGAGCAAGCTCCATCGCTTGAATAAATAAATCACAAGCAGTCTTGAACAAACTAAAAAGGGGTAGAAACAACCACCCCCCCCCCCCCCCCCAAAAAAAAAAAAAAAAAGAGTGAGTTCAATTTGTACCAATTAACCTTCCTCAACTTTCATCGCACTAATTTTCCCTCCCATCCTAAAAATAATAGAGCCCTATTTTGGCAGCAAGTTTTTGGCCAGTGAAACTAGAATTCATAGACTCTCAAATAGGCTTAAAAGACATCAATACATCCCCGCCCCCAACAAAAAAAAAATAGACAAAATCATACACTAGTCCAAAACCAAATTTCTAAATCATGAGTTTGTTACAAAAAACTCAGACAAAATTAAACCACCCAGCAACCTTTGAACTTCGAACTCCCAAAGCTGGTGATCATTTCAAACCAGTCTCCTTTGTTAAGAGGATCAGCCCAACATTCTTTCATCTACATTTTCATAAGAAATATTATCATCATCAGAATCAGGAGTCTTATCAGTCTTAATTAAAGTCAGGTCCACAATCTTACTATTGGATGCACCCTTCCCACTATGTGTACCTCACTACTACATCCCACTTTACTTGCACCTATCACTGGATTACCTCAAAGGAAATGACTGTCACCTATACCTTGACTACCTCTGATGACTTGACTTCCACCTATCACTTTACTCCCAGCTATATGTGGACTGCCACGAAAATTGTCACCTAAATCAACATCAAGCTTACATGATTCCTCGTTTCTTTTGCATTTTCCAAACACACCAAAAGATAAAGTTAAACCTACTTGACTTGCAATCACATTATGCTCCAAGCAAATCACTACAACCTTGTTAGTGGGAATTTGGGAGACCATATTAACTGCATGTTCATCTTTCACTAAAGCACATCATCCAAGTCTTTGCCATCCATTCTTCCCTGAAACTTTGTAACCCCCTCAATCCCCATGTTTTCAACCACGTCCTCTACTTCTGACCATCTGTCTCATCCAGAGGCAATAGTCCTAAAAACACATATTTCTCCCTGAATATAGCTTTGCAGGAGTGCCCCCTATAATGCAAATACACAGGATTTGGCTGACACAACAAAGCATGCAAATAAGACAAAGCACCAATACAAGTACACTACTAGTATCTGAGAAATTTCAGAGTACTTCAGGAATAACTACCAATACTTACTCTACAAGAGAGAGAGAGAGAGAGAGAGAGAGAGAGAGAGAGACAAGGAGGAGAGAAAAACATGAGAATGAAAAAATATTTGAACCCAGATGGAAATAATACTCGTCACTTTTGGTGGGTCCAGATATAATTCCCTTTCATCATCTCTCTCTTCAAAGTGGTCTCATGGAGTAAGTATTGGTAGTTACTCCTAGAGTACTCGAAAAATTTTCTCTAGTCTATAATGGCACAAACACATTCCTAGACATGCGGGTATAACAAATGGACATAAACATTGTTAGATAATAAGAGAGTGCAACACAAGAACACAAACTAGACAACACTTTAGGCTACAAGTTTCTGTTTTTGTTTTGTGAGTCATGCTAGGGAGTATCTGCCTCTCATGTATGGTTTCCTAGTTTCCATTAGTTTTATGGAATAGACAGAAAGGAAAAATTTTAGATGCTATGAAAGTTGAGGGTATAGTTATAAAACTTGGACAAGCCCGGTGGGTCGACTCAAGACCAGGCCGACCGGGGCCTAGACCGGTACTAGTTAAAGAAAAATAGGGAAGGAATTGACCCAGTTTGACTTGTTCAAAAACCCGGATTGACATGCAACCTTTACAACTACGTCTTTTTTATGCTTTTATTTAAAAGAAAATGGGTCAACCAGGGTCAACCCAGGTTAACCCTCCCAGCCTAGGAACCGGATCAAGTTTAATAACTCTAGTTGAGGGGGTTAATTAATAAGACACTTCGTAAACCTTGCAAGCTAGCTCCACAAAACAAACAAATGCATAGATTACAAGCATAATGAACCTAGAATTGGCTATCATTGTATATGTTGGGGGAGGATGCCATTATCTAGAACAAAATCAAGATATCAATCCTCTAGTATCACAAGTTAGTCATGATCTTCATAACTGCAGCACAAGTACCTGAAATCCTTGGCTTCGAGCAACATCAATTATGCTCTTCCTTGTAATTCCTGGTAGGATTGTCCCTTTTATTGCAGGAGTGGAGATGCTGTTACCCTAAGAAAAGAAGTGAGAATCTATCAGCACTTATTACCTCTAAGAACAATGGACTCGAAATAAGACCCAAAAAAACCCTCTAATGCAATTATTTCACCAAATAACAGATGCATTCAAGATGAAATCAGAGAAAGCAGACCAACAAAAATGTTAAAGATGGTAAAATAAATAATACAACGTATTCAATGACATTATAACATGCTTAGCATATTGCAACAAGAAACCAAGCCCCATAGCATGCTTAGCATATTCCAAACAGCCAAAATCATATCCAGCAGCAAGGCACGTGGTGTTTAATTAACACCAGATATAATTTTCTAGCAAACTAAAGATAATCATTGTTTGCAAGGGTGATTATAATAAGCAGAAATGCATGAGAATAAAAAAAATTGCCTAAAGCATGTGTGCATCAAAATCCAACAATCAGAAAGAATCTTATTCTGAGAAAAGGCATTTCTCCAAGATTTCTAATTCTAATAATTATACAATAGTGTTTGGAACACTATGAACGGGATTCTCCAACTTGTCAGTGATTGAGTCCTAAGAAGTTTCATTGGACAGCTTTTAATTTATGATGCTGAAGCAGCTCGCCTACCGAAGCTGGGGCATAATGATCATGACACTTGTGCACAACTTAAAAGGAACTGTAGAGCATGGTTTATTTAGCTTATCCACCAACCATGATTCATACAAAAATAAATTATTGAAAGCACTATTAGCAGCCAGGAAACGGCTTCTCTGGGCTATATATAACACACCATTCAACATAAAAAATTAGGTGGAAGTAATGATACAACTATTGAATACAAAAGAAAGATTTACATAAAATAAGAGCTGCCATATCCACAATACCTTCACAACAAAAATGTTGCAAGAGGAAACCTCTTCTAGATACTTTTTATGTACACAATCAAGATATAAAACGTCAGAAAAACCTCTGGCTTTTGCAGCAGATTGTGCCTTGAGAACCTACGAGTGAAAATAAAGACAACAAAAGAATAAGTATTGACTAAAAATAGTTACTGAAGATTAAAAAGGTAACAATAAAAAAATCTTCAGATCAAATTCAACAAAAAAAATAGAATTAAATTTACACTTCTGGCTATTGATGCACAAAGAAATTGCACCAGGCAATAAAAAACACAAAATTATAGAAAGATAAAACTTGTAGGAAATTAATAAACTACTTCCTATAAGGTCAATAAATTTGACAAGGAACCAAAACTTTTGGCTCACTTACCGCAGCATAATTCCCTATTGTTTTCACACCTCCAGTGCCACCAGGAGTTGCTCGATGAAGTTCATGCTCCACAATTAAATGAATTGGTGCCACACCTTCCTGGCATCAGATATATGCAATAGGATAACATTAATCACTGGAGAAGGATGTGTCATCCCCACCAACATGAGGAACATGAGAGAGAAATGGGAAGCGAATTATCATAAATCCACTAAAAAGCAACAACAAATCATCATAGACTAAAAACCATAAGCTTGACAACATATGTGCATTATAAAGCACTAGCATGAATGCCTCTCCTACAACCTCCAAACCAAAAAAGGATAATTATGACCATTCACACAAAATGAAGTGAATCTTCAATAAATCATAGACTTGACCATCTATATACTTGTATGAAAAACACAGCCTCGCAGAAAGACTAAACTGGTGGGGCTTACCATTTATTGTCATTGAATTTTTTACCACAGTACATGAATTACTTTTTGAACATCAACCTAAAATTAATTGATTTAACGCTAATTTCTAAAATGCACTTCTTCATTTGAATAGAATATGACCTCATTTAGTTCAGAAGCAGAAACTTGATTGTACTTTTAAGACAAGAAATTCTAAATAATGGACCTGTATATTCAAATATGAGAGTGAAACAATAACCCGAAACTAAATGGAGAAATATCTTGTCTGAAGCTGAAACAGAATTGATCACACTGTGCCAGAAACCCCAATTCAAGAAGAAAACCAACCTTAAAATAGTTCCCCACTGGTGAAACATAAATGAGAAAGGTATACTCAGGAGCAGGTGCAAGACCAAGAACAGCTCCACTCCCCATTAGCAATGGTCTGATATATAAGGAACCTTTACCTGGAGGAGGAACCTGAAATGGGACATTTACACTTTAACAATCCAGCTTGAAGTATCAATAGGAGCGAAAAATAAAGGTGTGCCAATATTCAATTTACAACTTACCCAACGTTTGTTTGCGAAAACAGTTGCTTTTACTGCATCCACAAACTGATCAATTGTCGGTGATGGCATGCACATCCTCTCTGCACCCATTATCATCCGCATAGCATTTTCCTCAGGACGAAATAGAAGAAGGTTACCATCTTCTTTCCTGTAGGCTTTCAGACCTTCAAACAATCCCTAAAGTCAAGAAAAATAGAAGAAAGGAAAACAATGTGATAATCTTGAGTCAGGAGACACAATAAGATGTAAAATGAACCCAAAATTAAATTAAATGGAATCCCACAGCCCACATCCGTGATCCCTTTCAATTTAAGACATACAATTTAAAAAATAAATAAATAAAGGAAAGGAAAACCTGGCCATAATTTAAGACACCAGCAGAAGGGTTCAGTTCAATGTTTCCATATCTCTGTAATTCACCTTTGGAAAAGTTTCCACCTTTAGTGCATTTCATTGAATACATATAATCAGTGGGAACGTATGCAAATCCAAGGTCATCCCAGTCTATGTCAGCTAATTCAAATGTGTCCCTACCAAAACAGACCACAAAAACATGGCTTGTCACAACAACATATTCAAACAAATCCTTAACACCAACAACAAAGACAACAGAACAGAACACACCTGTGTGTATCAGAAAACGCAGCTCCACGCTTAAAAGGAGACACAGCTTTAAAACAAGAAGAAACCTGCTTTTGTAGCTGCCCAGAAACCACACAAAAAAAAAATCAAACAGATAAGCATTCAAGAGGGGGGGGGGAAGGGAAACGGGAAGGGCATCTAATTACCTTGAGAGACAGAGAGGGAGGAGGAGAGAAATTTGGAAGTCTAGCGCGGTGCTCTGAGAAAGGAAGGGAGGAAGAGTTGCGTGAGGGGTAAAGAAGGTAATTTGGTTGCAGACCACCAAAGACGGCGCTTCTCTCCATTCTCCTCTCTTTCTTTCTCTTCAGTTTCTTTCTCACTCTCTCGTCTGTTTTTTTACTGTGTGATTGTGAAGGACTTTTTCCTCTTATTGTGTGTGTGTGATTCTTCGCGTTTTTCCTCCCCTAACATTTTTTCTTAACATAGCAATATAATTTTATAATATTTAATATTATTAAAACAAAACGTAAACTGTTTTTTTATATACATTTCAACAATAATCCATTCCCGCTGCTACATTTTTATAAGGTAAGAATATTTTTGGATTAACTTGTATATTTTTTTATTAATTTATATATTTAATTGATTAAATTTTGAATTTATTTTGCAGAAATCACCGGTTTGAGTTTTACAAATTTTAGAGCCATTAGAGACTTACATGGTCGTTAATTTCAGGACTTGTAAGATTAGTCGAGGTGCACGCAAGCTGACTCTGATATCCACGTTAATATATATATATATATATATATATAATTTTAAGAATGTACTTTTTATATTGTGTGGATTGGTATTTTTAGAAGAAATTAATTAAATATTTATACTTAACAAATGTTTCGATATGTATGTTTTAAATTTCCCTTTCCATCTTTTCAATGTTTTACAAGTAGTAATCATGTTATCACGAAATAATATATTATTCTATATATGTTTGGTTTGATACATTTGAAAGAATTTAATTAATAAATATGTAGACTTGACTATGTATATTTTATATTGATTAGTTGAATGTTGGTTTTTTTCAAAAAAATAATTCTTACCTTCTCCATCTTTTCAATGTTTTACAAGTAGTAGTCATGTTGATCACAAACACTTGAATCTAGCTAGA
>Ga0325414_1003291_pt1 | contig 16763 bp, 11 predicted proteins | sample PopdelMetagenome_8_FD_206183 | JGI IMG/M metagenome (GOLD analysis project Ga0325414, IMG submission 206183) | Populus deltoides microbial communities from Bellville, Georgia, United States - Leaf-PdKOR-R3 | ecosystem: Host-associated > Plants > Phyllosphere > Phylloplane/Leaf | place: USA...
AACAGTTCCTGGATTTTTGGGGTTTATTTTGTAATTTTTGAATTGTATTTGATTTATTTTGATTTTTTTTTATTTTTGTAATATGTAGTTGTGGGTGTGTGTGAGTAAAAATAGTGAAAAGTGGTGTCTGTGGGTGTTTGTATCTTTTATATATGTGTTTTTTTTTCATGATAAAACCCAAAGGACAAAAAAAAAAAAACTTAAAAGACAAGAAGAATTTAATGTTTTGATTCGCTCATGGTTAAGGATTACGAGCTTATATGTAAGGCGTATTCTTGATATCCGATGAAAAGACAAAACCTTTAAAACTTCTATAATATATCAAAATCACGAAGTAGCTTACCTCAGGTAAGGTGCGCTAAGGGTGTTAATACCTTTTCTAGTCACAACCAGTCCTTTACCCGTGAATCTCTGACAAAGACCAGTACATCCGGGTTTTCTAGTAACCTTCAATCAAATACTAGGTGACGACTCTCAAATCAATCAAACAAACAATGAAAATCATCATCGACGTCGCGCGGGGCACGTGTAACATCCATCATCACGATTCATCTAGTGTTCTCTATTCTTACTTGAGCGAAGGCTTGCTCGATTGATGGCAGAGGGATCTGTTGAAGAATGTCTCAGTGAGTATGATCAAATTGATCATCCAAACCATCCAAAAAGATATAAATTCGATCTTCTTGAATTAATTTGTTGTATTTCTAAATGTCCTCATTGCATGTCATGGAATTTGGGCGTATGTAGTCAATCTCTCGCTAGAGAGATTGTAAGCCAATATAGTAGTCCTCTAGAGAACCCCTCCCTTATGTGGTTCGACTGACTTTTCTTTTTAGGTCATATACCTGGACATTATCTCCTCCATCGAAGTAGGTTGTGGCAATAGCGTCCCAAACACCTTTAGCTGTAGGGAACCTGATAAAATTCCCAATTAAATCAGGGGTTAGGGAATTGATAACCCAACCTTTAGCAATTGCATTTTCTGCTCTCCATTTACTGTATGTTAGGTCGGTAAGTATTGGTTGTCTGATTTTGTCGGTGATTAATCCAAGTTTGTCTCTGCTAGAGATGAACATCTCCATGATCTGTGACCATAGTTCATAATTCTAGCCATTAAGTTTGATTCCAGGGACGACAATTGGTAGGTTTGGGTTTTGGGTAAAGTTGGTTTGAGTGTCGATTCTGGAATTTGTGGTTGTAATCTGAGCATGGTTTGGTGGGTTCGATTTTGCCATTGTTTTAAGTTGTCTGTGATTTGAAAAAGGTTTGGATTTGGATCGTCTGCTCTGATATTATGTCAGCAGTGTCTGGGTAGTTCAGAGATAATTGTTTGTATCAATTCATTGTGTTCTTTCTTTATTGCATAAAATTGTATATATACATGTATAACAAATCCTTTTTAAGGATGGAAACCTAAGAATAGAAATATATCAAAATCTTTCCTAAACTTGTTCTTGATTTCTAGTTTCCCTGATTTGTAATATTTCATAAACCAAGAATTAATCCTTGTCAACAACATTCAATCCGTCAATGACCTAGAAAGTTATATTGAAGACCATTGCTTAGCCCAACACGTCACTTGTTGATGTCCAAGTCTTGTTACGTAGAACATTAGTGTCTTCGCGTTTTTTTTTTTATTATTAACATGGATGTTTGGATCAACTTATGTATACCTTAACTAATTTCATATGCCTTGAAATTAATAATCATATAAACACTCAATAACCCTAAAATAACTCAAATTCATGATTATTAGATAGCAAACCAAAAGTAAGATCCGCTCTTATTTTTACAGAGGGTGACACCACTTACGCCCATCACTCTTTTATCCTTTCTCGTCAATCTATTAATTATTATTCCTATTGAAAAACCAATCAATCAATACACGATAATGTAAATTTTATGGTTAATCCACATAAATTATTTCCATGTCAATGTATTTAAATTTTAATCAATAACATTTTATCATTTGTTAAAAAAAATAACTATAAAATTTGAATTATAATTTCTTGACATATGTTATCATAAATTATTTTTATTTAAACTAATTGAAGGCCCTTATCATAATTTTCAATTTAAAATATATTAATATATTTTTTAAAATTATTTTTTATTTTTAACATTCAAAATCTTCTAAAAACATTAAAAAAAAATATAAGTTTAATATTTTTTCAAACAAAAAATAATTTGTTTGTTTAGTATTGTTGTGCTTACTTTGCAAAAATATTTTTTCAATTTAAAATACATCCATATATTTTTTAAAAATTATTTTTTTATTTTTAACATTCAAAATCTTCTTAAAAACATTGAAAAAATATAAGTTTAATAGTTTTTTCAAACAAAAAATAATTTGTGTTTAGTATTGTTGTGCTTGCTTTTCAAAAAAATATTTTTTCAATTTAAAATACATCAAAATATTTTTTAAAATTTTAAAATTAATACTTTAAAATCTTCTAAAAAAATTTTAAAAATATTAATTTAATATTTTTAAAAATAAAAAATAATTAAAAAAAAATTCAAACACGAAAATAAACACTCGCTAGGAAACAACTGTTTTATGTGCAAGATTATTGCGTTCTTTTTTTAATAAAAGAACGGAATAATTTCTAAAAACTATAAATAATGTAATTAACCAGAATGATACGCAAGATTTCCCCGATTTTTGTCCTGGAAACAATACACAGTGTTAAGAATTAAGAGCTTCGTCTTATGTGCATACATGAGAATTACCATTGTAAGCTTCGTTGATCTCTTGAAATTTAGTAGTAACTGCAATATCCCCCTTGTGCTTATCAGGATGCCACTTCTACAATCAAACAAAAATGTCAATAAATTAGCATCGTTTTGACCCAATGTTTTGATAAATATTTGAAAAAAACAAAAAAAAAAAAACAGAAAAAACAATGAAAACCCAAAAGAATGCATTCTTGATATATTTGCATATTTTTTAGCATTTTTAACATTTTCTCAAAAGAATTTAAATTTCAAAGATCTTTTAAACGTGTTTGATTTTAACACGTCATTTTCAAAGTTATTAATTTTCCTCGTTTGAATCGAAGTTGATATTATCTGTTTTCAAAATAAATTCAAAATACCAAAAACAAAAAAAAAGTTGAAGGACCAGTTTGGAAACCTAGCAACATTTTATCTATAAATACAGTGGAAAATGTTGAAACAAGTGAGGAGAAAAATTTTGGGGGGCTATTGGCGGAGAAAATTTGAAGGGGGGAGAAAAAGTTGAGGGTTAGAAAAAAAAAGGAAACCCTAAAAACCCAATATTTTCTTCATCACTGGCAGAGAGAGAGCTGCCACCCCCCTCCCTTTGGATTCTTGGCTCCCACTCTCAGAACCAGGGCCCCTCACTCTCTTCCTCATTGCCTCTCTCGCTCAACCCTCACTTTCCCTCGCGAGATCTCTCCTCTCTCAGCCCCCTAGCCCTCTTCTTTCCCCTCATAGATTAACCTCCATTGTTTCTCTATTTCCTTTCACCCTCAGCCAGCAAAGCTTCCCTTCTTCAGTCTCTGTGCACACCGGCCTCCATAAAGACCCAACAAACCCGGCAACCCCTTCCCTCCTGAACCAACTAGTCAGCTTGCAAGACCGAGTCAGACCGTCCAGCAGCATCCCAAACACAATGGCGCCCACAGATCCAGATCTGTCCACTTGCTTCCTCCAGCTCCTCCCCGCAGACGTCGTCCCCTTCCTGATCAATCAGCTCTCCTTCTTCGGTTCAGCCTCATATAAAAGATTTGGATTGAGACCTAACCACCAGATCTGCCATTGGTAGAAGAAAAACAAACAGAGAAGGGAGAAGGCAGAGAAACTGGACAGATCTAAAAAAGATTAAGAATAAGTTGTTTGTGCGTTTTTCTCGTGTTGCAGGTGATAGTGATCTTCTCTGCCAGCAGGGAAGGAAAGAGGGGGGAATTGTTCCATACCCCTGTTTGCTTGGACTTTCTTGCAGCGACGCTTGAGTTCACGCGCTGCCAGTTGCCGCGCATGGAAAAGATGCGCAGCCACTTTTCCTGCAGAATCCTAAAAGGCTTTCCAACAATTCCTGGATTTTTGGGGTTTATTTTGTAATTTTTGAATTGTATTTGATTTATTTTGAATTTTGAATTGTAATGCCCTATATGGCATCAAGAGGATGATCACTGGGACAGTGAGAGACCCTGTTGATAGAGACCAAGTAGTAAACCTACCCTCTGTCTCATGTAAAAGAAAATAGAACCTACCTTTAGGATATATGCTCTATATACATTGTTTTGCATCTAAGCAAGTCCTTTTTGAAGCATCTTAAATTCAAGACTTACGGATAACATAATGGCCATCACTCAAGAAATTTTCATTGTAGAGTTTGAGCAAGAATAAAAATTCATGTTTTATCATACAAGAGTTACGACCATATGATATCCCTTGAAGGACGAGTTCATCATATAGAAAACATGTTCATACATTTATCAAGCATGCTCTAAGGTTGAAACATAGGCTCCTCCATTTGAGGTCTATTGCACTGGACTATGAAAGAAGATGAATAATGAAGAAAGGGATCAAAGAGAAGCTCTTTGTCAGAAGGAAGTTGAAGGCAACAAAGGTGAAGTAGCTAAACTCATGAATCGACTTGAACAAGTGTTGAGCTTCAAAGATGGAAAGGGAATGTCTGCACGGCCTCTTGTTGGAAACACTATCAATTCAACATCCCATAAGAAAAAATTAGCTCTTCTCCTCATCACTTCACCATCAGCGACCACAACACTGAATAGCAGCAACAACGCCTTTAGTCATCAACGAAAGACAATCTCTTTTCTTGTTTAGTCACACTGTAGTTGTTTAGAGCCTCTACATCTTCTTCCAGTAGCATCCAATAGTTGTCAGCATTACACGCCGTGAGCCTGGACCTTGTTTCCAACCCCCACCATGAGCTTTGTTCCAATTTAGCAGTATAAGATATTGATCTGAAAAACATGAGCAAACATCAAAATTTAACGTAGCAGAACTCTCTTTATAGAAATCTGTTTGTGGCTTTGCAAGTGGGGAATCCAAGAGGGGATGCAGTAGTTTTAGATCATCTATAATTTTCTCCCACTAGTGTCAGCATTAAAACACATAAATAGGGAGAAGAGACAGACTTGGGCTGAAAAACAAGAATACTGAAAACTTCAACAGAGAAAAACTCCCTCTACAGGTGTCCGTTTGCTACAACGTTAGTGAGGAATCAAAAAGGGAGACAAGAGTTTCAAATTCATCAGGTTCTCCTTTAGTAGAGACAACACATGATTTCACACGTCGGCAGTGGCAGTGCTGCATGTTTCCTAGCACTGCCAAGATTACCTGTTGTTGGAAGGTTTCCAACAATCCTCAAACAACAACAACATTGGAAGATTGACATGATGTTATGAAGATTGTCAAATGAATGGAACAAGCAATGAAGAAGGTAAAGATTAAAGGTTCTACCATGGATTCTAGAACAATAATGAGAGATGAATCAGAGGATGGCACTCAAGGTGAGAAACCTTAGTTATGTGGTTCAATCAGGTCTCGTTATAACATCAACCGTTCAAGTGTTTTTGTTAAGATTGACATCTCTCTGCCACTCGAGTTAGTTGACCAGAATCTGTTAGATTCTAGGCTTATTGCCCCAACTCTGAAAAATCTCATACAACCACCGTTCCTTAGGCGGTATATTCCAGACAAAAGATGTGAATATCATGGTGAGGGTTTGTGGCCATTTCAATTGAACAATTGCAAGAATTTCAAGAATTGAGTCTAGAGAATGGTGAGTATGAGGCAAGTTAAGTTTGTGAAAGATGATGTCATCGACCATATTGTCACCACAACATCCTCAGAATGACAAGTGATCGAAAATGCTTGGCAAAACACAAATATCGCTAGAAAAGCTGATCCAAGAAGGGTGTTAAACTGTCGATCATTTTGTTATGGATTTGTGACATTCTGTATTTTGTTTTAAGATCACATCTCATCCTTTAACGAAACATGTCTTTTTTTTTTTCTCTTTATTGTTTTGAAATAACGAGATGTTTCTTTCAAAGTTTATTTTGGCAAAATATTTTGATCAAACTCCAACACGTAAGATAAAGGCTAATCAATTCTGAATATTTAAAGTGTTTTTATTGCAAAAATGACTCGATGCTTGTTGAAATGGCATGAGGTGAGCAAACAATTTTGAACTCACACATGAAATTAAACCACACACCATGTAGCTAAGTTTTAGCAGTATCCATAATGACATGTAGTGGATTCGGTAGCTATGGACTCGTGAATTATTGACTTTTGCAAGTCTCAATCATTACACTAGATGAGGTCAAAATTTACCGGTTCTAACCGACCTTACTTGAAATGAGAAAAGGCCATCATTGTTATCCCTTCACTTTCTAAAGATTATATCCCTTGCAGTCCCATTTTGAGCTTGATAGAATATTCTTTTCAAAAGAAACCCTGACCAGGATCACACCCCACATTTGGGCAAATAAGAGACTTTTGTTAGAAAAGATAAAGACAATGATAGAATCAATGGTAAAAGGGATGTTAAGAATGAAAGTCCAACAATTGAGAGAGGGTTAAAAGAAAGAAACCATAGACTGAGGGCATGTAAGAAAACTTTGAGGAAGGCTATGAAAGCAAAAAAAAAAGTGAAAATTGCCTACACTTAAAGGCAAATCAAGGATAAAGGAAGGAGAATGCCTATCAAGTCTAGAAAGAGCAAAATAATTTTTAATCAAGGAAAGACAAAGCGAACGCTAAAAGTCAATACCAAAAAAACAATATTGGGTTGCAAACATTGTCTTTTGATATCTATGATAAAGTCTCTAATGTCTTTAAATGATTTAGATTGGTTATTCATCAAGGAAGAAGTTAGATTTGCATTATAACCTATGTTAAAAGAATACTAATTTTTTAGATTAACAAGGTTATATGTCACTTTCTCTACAAAGACAATAAGAGAAAGAGAATTGATGAATGGTTGATGTTGATTCTAGGTCTTTGAAACCCTTAAACACCTTTGAGCTTGTGAAATTCTTTTCTTTCATAGCCATGAACCACAGCTACATTACGTGCTTTTAAAAGCTCTTTTTGATCAAGTAATCAATCTGAATTGATAAATGACGCTCTCAAAACTTGAAGATTTTTTTCGATAAGAGTCATAACTTCATGAATTAAGTTATTGGTTATTATGCATGTTGATAAAATAAGTGCTCAAAAGAAAACAATCTTTCTTGATAAAGCCTTAAGTTTTAACTTGAGCATTTTGAAATTCACAGAAGGTCACCTCATCACATGTCATCAAATGAAATACCCAAGATTAGAGATTAAAATTGATACAAGGAACTATAGACAAAACAATTTTAATCTTACAATGAGTCAATCAAAGGACTACATGTATTGAATGACGTGTGTTGGGTATTTGACCAAACAAGCTTGATTTTCAAAAAATACATCCCTGATTTCATTTCAACAATTAGACTTGAATAGACATGGAACTTTGAAATATGAGATTTGATTCCAAAATAAGAAAGATTGTTAAAGAAGAAGAACATTAATTGAATTTGCAAAATCCTTGACAGAAATGACATCAACACTTCTTGACACTTCTTGAAAAGTTGAGTAGCTGGGGGCAATACTATGGCCCTTAAAAAGAAAAAAAAATAACATTCAGATCAGCTAGGGGCAAAGATGATCAAATGATGAATTAGTGAACTGAGGACAATATGATTTAAAGAAAGATAATCAGTGAACGGGCACACTCAGATCAATTAAGGGAAATGATGTTCAAGAACAGTTTATAATCCAGTAAACCTTGGCAACAATTGAGAGTCAAGATGTACCTGAAGGACATCCTTATATCGTTGTCTTGGGTTTACTTTCTAAAACATGGCCATGACTTCTGAAAGATGTTATCACATGGCTGCTTTTGAATGAATGTTGGAAGGATGCATACCACCAAGACTAACTGTGGGACCATCTATTTTAAAGCCCAAAGGCACACTTTCCCGCATGAATATGGGTGCTAAATTAAACATCATTGATCATTCCAATGCATTTCTTTTCACGATCTAATCAAACGAGATGAGAAGAACTCATTGAGAAAAATATTAAACATACAACAAAAGGCTTTTACTACAAGCTATAAGATGCGTGTCTAGACGACTGGATAGTTTCCATGAAGGTTGATAATAGTATATACTTGAAGGGTTTGTTCCAACTAGAAGCAAGTTTGTGATTGATTGGCAATCTAGGAGAAGGTTAAAACTATAAAACCTCTTAATGGGTATTGGCAGGATACACACAACTAATCAAAAAACAAGTCTTCATAGAATCCAGGAGATGAACAATTTGTTACGCTTTTTTATGATGAATCAAGCAACACCACACTTGGGGGTATTGTCAAGCTTGATGAACAACGAAAGCAGTAATCGTCGCAGACAGCTTATGATGGGCACTGCACTTATAGATGAATGAGAGGCTAACACGTAAATGAGCCGGCAAATCAGAAAGACAAAGAAGGCTTTGGAATGTAAACAAAGACACCCTATGACGATGGAGCATTGAGGAGGATGGACCTATATTTCAAATCAGGTAAGGATGCATGCATGTCATCTAACCTCAAAGCATTGCACATATATTTTTGATTTGTTATAGGAAAATCCTCAATGAAGTCCTGCAAGATTATGGACAGAAAGAATCATTGAGTTGATAATAACAAAGAATTATGGCTTTGACCCTAGAACGGGAAGAACATGAGATGAACTCTACCATTAGAAAAATCTCAAAGAAATGAGAAGATCAACACTGTCATCAAGAAGAGTCTTCAGGTCAACGCTGCAATCAGGAAACACCAAGTTTTCCGGCCCTATCCAATCATCCTGTCAAGACTTCTTCAGCCAATTCTTTTCGCCAAGTAAGTCATCTTCTACCTGGGTAGGTCACTCATAACAATGAGACCATTTTTCACTTGGGTAGTTCACCCATTACAGTGAGACCATCTTTGTATTTTCCATGTGGGTAGGTCACCCATTACAATAAAACTGCTTTTTATCTTCCATCTGGGTAGGTCACCCATTACTATGAGACCATCTTTGCATTTTCCATATAGGTAGGTCATTCATTACAATGAGACCACTTTTTATTTTCCATCTGGATAGGTCACCCATTACAATGAGACCATTCTTCATCTTTTATCTAGGTAGGTCACCCATTACAATGAAACTGCTTTTAATATTTCCATCTAAGTAGGTCTCCCATTACAATGAGACCATTTCCACCCGGGTAGGTCACCCATTATAATGAGACTATTTTTGGAAAATCTTTGCATTTTTTCACCTGGGTAGGTCACCCATTACAATGAGATCATCTTCCATTTGAGTAGGTTACCCATTACAATGAGATTGTTTTTCATATCATTTTCCACTTAGGTAGGTCACCCATTACAATGAGACCACACATATATTTTTGTATTGATTCTGGTTAAAAGAGATTGCTAGATGGGATCTCAAGTTAACCCAACCATACATAGAGTTTAGCCTTGGTTAAAGGGAATCGCAAGATGGGATTTCAGGTTGACTAAGCCACACACAGACTGTGGTTCTGGTTAAAGAAGATCGCTAGATAAGATCTCAGGTTAGCCCAACCACATAAACTTTGGTTTTGGTTAAAGGTGATAGTCAAATGGGATCTCAGTTTAGCCTAACCACACACAGACTTTGGTTCTGGTTAAAGAAGATCGCTAGATGGGATATCAGGTTAACCCACTACACATAGAATTTAGCTTTGGTTGAAGGGAATCGCCAGATGAGATTTCAGGTTGACCGAGTTACACACCGATTCTTGGTTCTGGTTAAACGAGATTGTCAACTGGGATCTCAGGTTAACCCAACCACACATAAAATTTAGAAGGGAATCGTCAAATGAGATTTTAGGTTGACCAAGTTACATACAAAGATTTTAGTTCTGGTTAAAGGAGATTGCCAGATGGGATCTCAGGTTAACCTAATCGAAAGGGCAGGTCACCCATAAAAATAGACCAGTGTGAGTATGTATGGGCAGGTTGCCCGTGAAAATAGACCAAGGAAAGTGTGTGTGGGCTGGTCGCCCTTGAAAATAGACCAAAGTGAGTATGTGTGGATAAGTCACTCTTAAAAATATACTAGTGTGAGTGTGTAGGCAAGTTGCCCGTGAAAATAGACCAATTTTCTTCAAAATGGGTAGGTCACCCAAGATAATGAGACCATTTTCTTTTAAAAAGCAAAGTCCTTAGATGACTCAGCAAGTCAGGAAGAGTTTTTATTTTCTTTACAAGCTTATTATGCAAAATATTGAATAGGTATTGCTTCATAAGCATTGTAAAGAGGGAGCATCTGTTGCTGCCTAATTTTTTACCCAATATTTTGATAATATTTAAAAAAACAAAAAAATAGAAACAACAATGAAGACCCCAAAAAATGCATTCTTGATATATTTGCATCGTTTTTAGCATTTTCAACATTGTCTCAAAAAAATTTAAATTTCAAAGGTCTTTTAAATGCGTTCGATTTTAACGTGTCATTTTCAAAGTTATTGATTTTTCTCGTTTGAATCGACGTTGATATTATTTATTTTCAAAATACATTCAAAATACAAAAAACAAAAAAAGAAAAGTTAAGGGACCAGTTTGGAAACCTAGCAACATTTTATCTATAAATACAGTGAAAAATGTTGAAACGAGGGAGGATAAAAAATTTTGGGGGCCATTGGCGGAGAAAATTTGAAGAGGGGAGAAAAATTTAAGGGTTAGAAAAAAACAAAACCCTAACAACCCAATCTTTTCTTCATCACTGGCAGAGAGAGAGCCGCCACCCTCTTCCCTATAGATTTTTAGCTCCCACTCTCAAAACCAGGGCCCTTCACTCTCTTCCCCATGGCCTCTCTCGCTCCACCCTCACTCTCTTTCACAAGATCTCCCATCTCTCAACGCCCAGTCCTCTCCCTCCCCAACGAACTAACCTTCATTGTTTCCCCATTTCCTTTCGCCCTCAGCTAGTAAGGCTTCCCTTCTTCAGCCTCTATGCACACCAGCCTCCATAAAGACCCGACAGACCTGGCAACCCCTTCCCTCCTGAATCATCCGTCCAGCTCGCCAAGATCGAGTTAGACCCTCCAGCAACATCCCAAACACAACAGAGCCCATAGATCCAGATCTATCCACTTTCTTCCTCCAGCTCCTCTCCGCAGACAGCGTCCCCTTCCTTATCAATCGGCTCTCCTTCTCCGGTTCAGCCTCATGTAGAAGATTTGGGCTGAGACCCAACCGTCAGATCTGTCATCGGCAAAAGAAAAACAAACAGAGAAGGGAGAAGACAGAGAAACTAGACACATCTAAAAAAGATTAAAAAAACAGGTTGTTTGTACATTTTTCTCTTGTTGTAGGTAACAGTGATCTTCACAGCCGACAGGGAAGGGAAGAGGGGGGAAACTGTTCCAGAGCCCCTGTTTGCTTGGATTTTCTTGCGGCGGCCACACGTGGAGAAGACGTGCCACCACTTTTCTTGTAGATCCCAGAAGGCTTTCCGACAGTTCCTGGATTTTTGGGGTTTATTTTGTAATTTTTGAATTGTATTTGATTTATTTTGAATTTTTTATTTTTGTAATATGTAGTTATGGGTGTGTACGAGTAAAAATAGTGAAAAATGGTATGTGGGTGTTTGTATCTTTTTTTATGTGTTTTTTTATAAAACCAAAACGACAAAAAAAAAAAACTAAAAAGACAAGAAGAATTTAATGTTTTGATTCGCTCATGGTTAAGGATTACAAGCTTATATGTAAGACATATTCCTGATATCCGATGAAAATACAAAACCTTTAAAACTTTTATAATATATCAAAACCACGAAGCAACTTACCTCAGTTAGGGTGCACTAGGGGTGTTAATACCTTTCTTAGTCACAACCAGTTCCTTACTTGTGAATCTCTGATAATGACCAGTGCATCCGGGTTTCCTAGTAATCTTCAGTCAAATAATAGGTGGCGACTCCCAAATCAATCAAACAAGCAACAAAAATCATCATCGACGCTGCACAAGGCATGTGTGACATCCATCATCACAGTTTGTCTAGTGTTCTCTCTTCTTACTTGAGTGAAGGTTGCTTGATCGATGGTAGAGGGATCTGTTGAAGAATATCTCGGCAGGTCTGATCAAATTGATCATCCAAACCATCCAAGAAGGTATAAATTTGATATTCTTGAATTAATTTGTTGTATTTCTGTATGTCCTCATCACATGTCATGAGATTTAGACGTTTGTAGTCAATCTCTGCCAGAGAGATTGTAAGCCAGTGTAGTAGTCTTCTAGAGAACCCCTCCCTTGTGTGGTTCGACTGACTTTTCGTTTTAGGTCTTATACCTGGACATTTTCTCCTCCATTGAAGTATGTTGTGGTAATGGCGTCCCAAACACCTTTAGTTGTAGGAAACCTGATAAAATTTCAAATTAAATATGGAGTTAGGGAATTGATAACCCAACCTTTAACAATTGCATTTTCTTCTCTCCATTTACTGTATGTTGGGTCGGTAAGTATTGGCTGTCTGATTTCGTCGGTGATTAATCCAAGTTTGTCTCTACCCGAGATAAACATCTCCATGATCTGTGACCATAGTTCATAATTCTAGCCATTAAGTTTGATTCCAGGGACGACAATTGGTAGGTCAGGGTTTTGGGTAAAGTTGGTTTAAGTGTCGATTCTGGAATTTGTGGTTGTAATCTGAGCATGGTTTGACGGGTTTGGTTTTACCAATGTTTTAGGTTGTCTGTGATTTGAAAAAGGTTTAGATTCGGATCGTCCGCTCTGATACCATGTCAATAGTGTCTGAGTAGTTCAGAGATAATTGTTTGTATCAATTCATTGTGCTCTTTCTTTATTATATAAAACTTGTATATTTACATGTACGGCCCTGATTTCTAGTTTTCTTGCTTTGTAATATTTCCTAAACCAAGAATTAATCCTTGTCAACAACATTCAATCCGTCAATCACCTCGAAAGTTATATTGAAGACCATTGCTCTAGACAACACGTCACTTGTTGATGTCAAAGTTTTGTTACTTACAACTTTAATGTCTCCAATTTTTTATTATTATTATTAACATACATGTTTGGTTAGCTTCTATGTATGATTAGGGAATTTTTAGCATGTATATTTTCCACTATTCATGCTTGATTTTAAAATATTTTGGATGTGATGCACAAGTTAATTAGAATTTTGGATCCCTTTTTGAACTATTGACCTCGTGGGAAATTAATGTGTTTTAAGATACTAGATTACTGAGTAAGCAGAATCCAGCAATAAACTGAACATTGATTGATTTTGGGCTGCAAAGGAAGCTATACAATTCAGTTCTAAGCGTTCGTCACCATTTTTAAATATCTGAGATGAAGGTCTATAAAACATATGAAGGGTATAGAACTCAGTTTTGTTGTTTTGAAGCTCAAAAACCGAGTCGAAAAGCAAGGATTGAATCAGACCCAAACTTCCTGCACTCCAAATGCTATCTCGGGTTATGGCCTGTATCTTAAGTCTCAAAGGTCTAAAAATTACAAGATCGGTGTTGTTAGAAAAAAGATTCAATTTTCTACAATTTCTCCATAAATAGAGATCTTTGAATTCACACGTTTCCTGCCTCAAATCTTGCTCGTGATACCCTTATAGGAAAGGATTACAAAACAGAGAAGGAAATTTTCTTCTTTCCATCAGGGGCTAAAAAGGCCAGAATATAAAAGAGAAAAGGAGGGGTTCAGCGGGGCACACAAAGAGACATAGAGAAGCCATATAATACACTAAAAGAAGAGAGGAGGCAGCACAAAATGAGAGACAAAGTGGAGACAAAAACAAAGACAAATAGGGGGATGAAAATCAGAGAAGTTTGGAGGACACCTATCTATTCTACTGTCATTCTCTACTTTTGAGTAATGGTCACTGTATCAAGTTTGTTTCTCTTTAATTTAACTATGGAGTAGACTTTTTATTTTGGGATTTTTTATGTAACCTTACTATGAATATATGAACAATTTCTTTGATTGAATTATTACATTAGTTGTTGAGTATTTCATTCTATGTTTAATGCTTGTGTATATTTGGCCAACATTTGCATGATTTGAAATTTAATTTGAAACTGAGAAGTGATAATTATTTTAGCCATTATTTGAAATGCCTTAAGAAATCTATAGAATAGAGGTATCCTAGGAACTTTTGTAATCGTTAAAGATTTTACGATACTTAATAAATTTTGAAAAGTTCAGAAATTCCGTAGAGTTTATGAAGTTTGTTTGTCAAAATAATTCATTGATACTCGAGAGAGGTTAGTGTTTAAATTAGAAAAAATATATATATGTGATTATCAACGCTAGGAGTAATTAATTCAATTGAGAAAGTTCACATAGGAATAGTTACGGTAAGTCATAAATCCTAGAACCAATAGAATTGAATTCAATAATATTTAATCAGTTAGTTGTTTGTTTTTAATTATTAATTTATGTTTTCAAAACTATCTCATTCGATTCCTCAAATAGATCATAATTTAAAAGATTTTGATAATTAGTTGTAATTTTTACAAATTCTCGTGGGACAATATTTTACTCATCACTTTATTACTTGTTACGATTCGTGCACTTGCAAAATTAACCAACAGAGTATGTTGACTAATTTTATATGCCTTGAAGTTAATAACTATATAAACCCTCAATAACTCTATAATAACTTAAATTTAAATTATTAGATAGCAAACCAAAAGTAAGATCCGCTCTTATTTTTACTGAGGATGACACCACCCACATCCATCACTTTTTTATCCTTTCCCGTTAATCTATTAATTATTATTGCTATTGAAAAACCAATCAATCAACGACAATGTAAATTCTATGGTTAATTCATATAAATTGTTTCTGTGTCAATGTATTTAAATTTTAATCAATAAGTATAAAATTTGAATTATAATTTCTTGACATATGTTATCATAAATTATTTCTATTTAAACTAGTTGAAGGCTCCTATCATAAGTTTGAATTTAAAATACATTAATATATTTTTTAAAAATTATTTTTTATTTTTAACATTCAAAATCATCTAAAAACATTGAAAAAAAATATAAGTTTAATAGTTTTTCAAACAAAACATAATTTATATGTTTAGTATTGTTGTGCTTGTTATTCAAAAATATTTTTTGTATTTAATTTTTTTATTTTTAATATTACCATGTCAAAAGTTTCTAAAAATATTTAAAAAATATCAATTTAATATTTTTTTCAAACAAAAAATAATTTGTATTTGTTATTGTGGTGCTTGTTTTTTTTTTAATTTCAAATACATCAAAATATTTTTTAAATTTTTTTATTTTTAATATTAGAACATTAAAATCTTTTAAAAACAATTAAAAATATAAAAACTAATTCAAACACAAAAATAAGACATTAAACTTGTACGTAATAAAACTTGGACATGAACAAGTGACGTGGTGGGCAGAGCAATGATCTAAAACATAATACTATATTAATTCCGACAGCAGAAGCAAGAACTAATTAACTTCACAAGTATCGTGTATTATATTTGTACCATACTAACATGTACACGTCAGTAGGTGGTGGCGGGTGATCGGTGACCAATAATTTTCTCTATATAAAGATATGCTCTATGATCTCGTCCATCTGTTTATTAATATTGATGGGGACCACAGGGCATGCTCTATTATTGAGCAACTTGGTCTTGGGTCAATCATGAGGTGATAAATTGTAAATAAAAGCGCAATTTAAATGTTTTCATACGTTACCATCACTGTTTTGAACGAATCCCTTTAATTTCCTGATGAATTTATTAAACTATTTTGGTGCATCAAAGATGAGGTTTGTAATTAGAGGTGAGAAAAAATTAAAAAATTAATTAAATTGAGAAAATTAAAAGAAATTAAGAAAACTGAACTATAAAAAAAATCGATTTAATAGATTAAAATATTTAGAAAAATATTTTATTCGGTTTCATAAAGCTGAAACTGAAAAACCAAAACCAAGTCCATTAAAAAGTCTAAAAAACCCCTCTAAAAAATAATATAGTTTTTTATTTTTAATATAAAATAACTAACTAAAACCGAATCATACCAAAATTAAACCAAACCAAATAACATCAACATCAATAAATTAATTTTTAATTTTTAATATAAAATAATCCAACAAAATCAATGGACTTGTTATTCTTTATGACAAAATATCATAAACAAGAAAGACAACCTTTTTCTTATATAGGTATCGTTTTCAAGTCTTGTTAATTTAGACCCCACGCGTCTATATCATAAATTAATTGAAAGCTCATATTAGAAGTTTTAATTTAAAATAAATTAAAATATTTTTTAATTATTTTTTTATTTTTAACATTAACATGTCAATATCTTCTAAAAATATTAAAAAATATATTAATTTAATATTACTTTTCAAACAAAAAATAATTTATGTGTTTGGTATTGTGATACGCTTTTAAAAAATATTTCATTAATATATCAAAATATTTTTATTTTTATTTTTAATATTAGAAAATAAAAATCTTCTAGAAACAATTAAAAAATCAATTTAATATCTTTTTAAATAAAAAACAATTCAAACACAGAAATAAACACTAGTTGTAAAACAACTGCCGTAACATTGCATAAGATACAGATAGAGGAGGGAGGAGTCCAAATCCTAAATTAAGGTCAGGTGAGGTCTGAACTAGGTCCGGAGGAGTTCTCCCATTCTA
>Ga0325414_1003292_pt1 | contig 16756 bp, 7 predicted proteins | sample PopdelMetagenome_8_FD_206183 | JGI IMG/M metagenome (GOLD analysis project Ga0325414, IMG submission 206183) | Populus deltoides microbial communities from Bellville, Georgia, United States - Leaf-PdKOR-R3 | ecosystem: Host-associated > Plants > Phyllosphere > Phylloplane/Leaf | place: USA...
AAAGCCATTAAAAGGAGAAGTATTTATCCGATTAAAGTTCATGCTTGGCATGACATCCCTCGATTGAGTTTAAAGGGGAGATTTGTTGTATTAAACTCAATCCATCTAGAAGGTCAAGGAAGGCAGCTACCAGCTGTCACCGCCCAGCCACCAACCGCCCAGCCACCAGCCACCAGCTGTATGCCGTCAGCCGCCAGCCGCCTTCACACTTGAAGGTTGAAATATCTTGTTTTGAATTCGTGTATAAATAGCAAGCTGAGCTTATGCTATTATGTGTGGAGAGAGTAGAGAGAAACACTAGAGAGAAAGAGAGAGGGCGTGTATTAAGCTTTTTGTGTTTGTAAGCTTCTTGTTTGTTGAAATAAAACAGTGTGTTTTATCCCCTCGGAGTGTTTCAAAGCCACCACCAGTGGTTTCTCCCACCAACAGAGTTTGCATGAAGGAAAAGGAAGAGGGTGAGGAAGTGAATTAAGAGGAAAATGGGGGTTATTTTCGACATTTCGGGGGGTTTGAGTTTGTTGTTCTGGTTTGAACTCCGTTATGACAGAGAAAGACTGATTTATAGAGGTGATGATGCTAAGATTTCGGGCATCTAGATTTACTTTATCTAATATTCAACTTGTTTGAAGGATTAAAAAATGATAGTGATCGCCTTCAAGTCTTTTGCGCGCACTCAGCTAAAACACCGGAAGTTAGTGGCGTGGGGGGAGTGCTTTGGCAAAACAGCTATGATTGTTAATATACGTATAGCATATAGCTATTAATGGAGGAAAAACCATTTCCTTGAGGGGATGAAAGTAGAAGGGAAAACAGAAAACACCAGGGGAATATCCTCGGCTTTTGCCTTCTCCCAATAATGAAGTTTCTATAATATTTTTACATTATTCATTATCAATTATATTCGTATTCTATCTATTGAGTTTCAAATATTCATTATCTTGAGCACTATTTATTATTCAATATAAAATAAAAGCATGGTGTGTGTGTGTGTCTATATATATATATATATATATATATATATATATGTTATCACTCATTCCATCAATGTTCATCATATTTGGGTTTAAGCTATCATCCTTAACAACCTTTGATCAAATTCAGATTATGTTATCTCTTCCTAGCTAGGCTAAATAGTTGTGTAAAAACACCAATCAATTGTTTATGGTCGTCATCAATAAAAGCTCTATATAACAGGAATGTACTTCCCCACAAACATCTTATATCTCTGGATATTTTAATAATAATAATAATAATAATAATAATAATAATAATAATAATAATTGTGAAAAGATCGAAAATGGCAGTCAATTTTTGAATGAGTACTGCCTTTTAAACATGTCTTTTGAATTATAATCAAATAATAATTGAATAAACTAAGTCAAATTAAAGGAGCAAGAATTCCTAAATTATAATCAAATAATAATTGGGTACTATACCTGCAACCTAGATTTCTTTTAAGCTCTAGGTAGGGGGTGCATTTCACCTACTAAGATAGTTAAAGTCCAAATCTCGCTAAAATTTGAAATTTTTTCTAAGTGTTCAACCATATAGACTACCTAAAAGAGTTACTTCAAAGAAGTCTTACACTTGTAAACACGTTGGACCCATTTAGACTATACAAGTCTAGCTTGGAAGCTGCATATGGGCATTGGACTCAGTATGTGAATTTTGCTAAGTATAGGTGTTGGATCCATCTAGACTAGGCAAGTTCGAAAAATAATATATTTATCAAATAAAACATCAAGTTTAATAAAATATCAATATTCATTACTGAATGCAAAACCCCCCAACAAGACCAGGGTTATGTACAAAGCCAAAATGAGTAGGGGGTTAAGGCCTAAACATTAAGGTCAGACTCCTCAGCAAGGTAGACTTTGTGTGGGCAGTTACAGTCTTAGCAAAGAAGACATTGACGAGGTCAGACACAGGGACTAGATGAAAAATAGTACTAAAGTCCACCTAAAGTTTTCTTGACAAGTTGAAGAAATACAAGTGTGACATGGTAAGGACAATTTTATCTCCAACCATCTTCATCAGCGTTGCAGACCCTTCAAACATCTTTTAGAACTCCTTAGAAGAGTTCCTCAGAGCCTTCATCCTGGCATGAGAGCTATAGGCTTCTTCTCTAGCTGCAAGGAGCTCAACCCTCAAAGCCTCCTAAATAGCCCTTATCTCAATCATCCCAGGAGGCTTGTTCAACATGGGCTATATTGAGCTTCTTTTAAGTAGAGTTCAGATGAAGGACTTGGCCTCTCATGTCACCTTTCAGCACCACATAGGCTATCTTAAGCTCTCTCAACGCAACATCCACTGCAGACTTCTTAACTTTCAGCCTATAAAGAACAGTGTAGTATGCCCTGTGCTTGGCAATAGCCTCTGTAACATCCCCAATTTATTTATGTCATATTCATTTAAAAATTATTTTTTTGTTTTTCTCAAATATATATATATATATATATATATATATATATATATATATATATATATATATATATATATATCATGATCCCTGATCCCTAACTATCCTGACAATAATTTTAAGCTTCTTGCTATTATTATTATTATTATTATTATTATTATACTGGCTACCAAAATTTCAGCAGAGTCTCCTCTGTAAATTAACCTTCTCAAGTGTCGACATCAACCTAAAACACAATTTATCCTGCATATTTATGATCCAACCATTCTAGACCTTCTTCAACAAAATCTCATATCTGGTCACATCATCCACTTTGACTTATACCTTCACCATTTTCTATTATAATAGTAGTGTCATATATCTTTTCTCTTCACACATGATGTCATTAAAACAAGCATATTATAAAGTTATCTACATACATACTGAAATTTTATAATGCACACAAAAGAGATTTAATTATCTAAAAAAAGTGGTATATGACTTAACACTAATTACAAGCCCAAAAGATAATTCAAATCCTAGTCAACTAGAATATTACATAATTCATATACCCAAAATATACCTAGTAAATAACTATCCACAAAAGAAGAGAATCAAGGTTGTCCTGCAATATGAAAAGGACCTGCAACAATGCAACATCATTTATTCAGTAATACTAATTTAATTTATTTACACACATATATAGTTTACACATTCCCCTTTTTTTTCTTTTTAACACCATAATCTCTAATATATTTTCTGTAGACATATTCTTCAACTTTAATTACTTGAGATGACTTCCCCATTACCAAGCTTCATAGTTTGCTTGTAAAGCTTACTTCTTTTTGCCACCTTGATCCCCATCTTAATGGAAATCCAAGTAATCACACAAATAATCTAGGTCTTCCTCAATTCCTGATCAAATCCATTACCACCTTAGCCATTTCATACATAAATGACTAAATTCTATAACCACACCTTAATTTCTGTTTTTACGGATCACTAAGTCATCTGTCCATACCACCTTATACATGCCTCTGCAAATGGCTAAGTCAAAGACTATTCACCTTAGCTTTCCACTACTTTGAAAAACTAAGTCAAATTCAAATGTTCATACCTCTTTAGTTTTTGACCATTTAGACAACTAAATCATACATATTATCTTTTATATTAATTAATTACATTCATGGAATAATTCCTTTCATTCTTAACCATGTGTTCTCATAATTCTCTTATAATCATGATACAATTCAGTTCTAATAATTATCAAACATATATAACAAAGACAACCCAATCACATAAAAGAAAACAAAGAACAACTAAAATAATTTTACATAGTTAAAGAGCGAAACACCTACTTGCAACTTCAGGTGTTCGAGCTCGCTCTGCTAAATTTCCAACCACAAATGCTCCTCCTATAAATACAAGGAAGGTGTGCTTGTTACAATATTCATATCCAGAATTCTAACACATACATAATTTCATAATCACGTTGCTTATTTCAACATTACATATTCCAATAATTCTTGTCTCAACATTAATTTCTATTCATACTAATTAATTCTTCCGTTAGTATTTTTTATCAAAAATACATATTTTTCTAACTTAATTTCTTGTTATTATCGGTAATAAATATCTTCAATCCTCCTCATTGATTTACACTTTCATATTTCAATTTTTTCTTTTTCACAACTCCTTAATTAATTTATTTATTTTATATATTTGATTTTACTAAGTATAGCAAAATAACCTTGTCATACGATCATCCAAATAAATCCTCACACCATTCCTTATACCTTCATAATTAACTAACTTGTTCATGAACATATAGTTTAATACTCTTTCCAATAATTTGCATTGTAATACATTAAATTCTCTACCTATACATATTAGCATGCATTGACATTAACCATTTATTTACTTACCTTTTCTATATATTATTATATCCCTATATACAACTTAATCATTTATACATCAACACACCACAATCACACACAATTATACAAGTTTTATTACATTCGATGTTCATCCTCCTTTATTTCAAATGTGACCGGCATTGTTGTTTTTTATAACACCCAAATTTTTTTTATCTTTCATCCTTCATTATTTTGCATCATTATCAACCTATCCTATCACAATGTATCAATTTCAACAATTTTACATTTTTCCCCAAATCCTCTCTTAAGAACCCTAATTAAAAAATCTAAGAACAATGCATTAAATCTATTTCTGGTTGGCAAAGATGGTTGTTGAGAAGAATTGGTTGGAGTGTGGTTTAAGAAGGGAAGTGTGTTTTCATGAAAATAACATCTCAACTAGTGAAAAACTATCGAGTGGTAAGATCATAAACGCGATATGCTTTTTGGTTAGAAGGGTATCCAACAAAAATACATTAATAAGCTCTTGGTGAAAATTTGGTCAAAGGTTGTAAGTTGGTGGCATAACAGAGACAACCGAAAGCACAAAGATGTGTATATGTGGGTGATTTTTCGTATAAGATTTTATATGGTGACTTGTGATTCAAAATTGGGGTGGAAAGATGATTTATGAGATAAGTGGCAGTGAGCAAGCTCTCTCCTTAAAATTGTAATGGTAAATTTGCTTGGAATCTCAAGGCATGACCAACATTGAGGAGGTGTCTATGTTTTCGTTTAACGACACCTTTTGTTAAGGCGTGTATGGACATGAATTTTAGAGCAAAATGTCACGAGCAGAAAGGAATGGCTTTAAGGAGATAAATTCCAACCCATTATCACTTTGTATACTTTTAACTTGATAGTTAAATTGAGTGTGGACAAAAGTGATGAATAATTTTAACAACCCTTATGTTTTAGATTTGAATTTCACAAGGAAAATCTAGGTAAAAAGAGTGTAGTCACAATAATTAAAAAATAATTTGCATTAGAGTGTGTTTCAATCTTTTATGAACCTCAAATATCATAATGTATAAAATCTGAAAATTTAGTACTTTGAATAGAGCTTATGGGAAAAGATAACCTGGTTTGTTTTGCCAAAGGATAAACTTCACATGAATGTTGCGAATCATAAACAAAAGATGGGATTAATTTTGATAGAAATTGAGAGGGTAATTTTGATAAATATCCTAATCTGTTATGCCAAACAGCTCCCGATGGAAAAAAGACTTGATATGAGATTGGTGGCATAAAGTAGTATAGTTCCTTACTCTGCTTCCCTAAGCCAATCATCCTCTTCATAGCTAGGTCCTACAATATACAAAAAGTGGGAAAAAAGTGAACGGAACAATTAAGAGCAGATGTGAGTTGACTGACAGAAAACAGATTCACATGAAATAAGGGTGCACAAAGAACACCATGAACATGTAGACTTTTGGTAATATGTGCAGAGCCACCACTTGTAATTTTTTTGTAGGAAACATTTGGCAAGGTGACTTGAGAGAACATAGGAAGAGTGGCTTTATCAATAACTGAAGTAGTTATATGGTTAGTGGCACCACTGTCAATGATTCATAAAAAAGACTCGGAATTTTAAGTCGTGGATGATGAGCAAAAAGGAATGGAGTTACTTGTATAATTTATAGAGACTGTGGTTTTTTCGGCTTGAAAGAAAGCTTTGATTTGTGAAAATTCTTCAGGAGTGAATGAGATTTGTAAAGAGTTTCAAATATTATTTAAAGAATAAATTAATAGGTATTAATTTGAAAACAAACATGATTTGACAAAATAGACACACTTCATGCTATGATGTCTGAATCAGAACATTGTTAATGAAAGGATAATAATTACACTAAGAAACTAATCATTGAAAGGTTAAGTCAAACCACTTATGAATTTTGTAATATTTGAGGATCATGACAGGTTGTTAGACATAGTTCTTCATCTTCAAATATAAATCAATCAATTATTGAATTAATAATAAATTTATTTATTTAATCCTATTTTATTTAGAATTGTGATTTATATTTGGATCAACATATAAGGAAACCTAATGAATCACGCACATAAGAACCATTGGTCAGAAACTAAAATAAAATGATTAATCAAGTGTGACTTCATTGTAAATAAGTTTTAAAAATTAAGGACTAGAATGCAATTTATACAGGGAATTACAATTCTAGACTTAGAAAATTCACGGAGCAGGTGAAGAAGGTTTTCAAATGCACGGAGGAACCAAACTGAGATTTTGGAAAAAAAATCAGGAACCTAATTATACCCAAGTTTGAAAAACAATGCAGATACAAGATAAAATTAAATGATTATTGGATGAATTTGCATAAAAATAAAGTCTAAGGACTTAATTAGACTTTTAATAGGTCAATTTAATTTAATCATAGACATGATTAAAGGTTTAATTAAATTTAATAATCAATTTGGGTCAAATTAAAGGATTTAGTTAAGTGCAAGGATTTAATTAGACTTTTCATGGGTCAAATTAATTTTATTAGGGATTTAAATGGTGAAGAATTAAGTTTGAAAGTTTAATTTAAAGAACTAGATTTAATTTTTCAAAACTCATTTGGATGAAATTAGAGATAAAATTGCTAAAAAATCAAAGTTTTAGGGTCAATTAAGGGCCAAATTAAAGAAATTCAGAACCAAGAATCTTTTTGTAAAAGGTGCATGAATTTAGGGACTCAATTCAACTAAAAACAAGGGTGAGATTAAAAAAATTATAAGTTTGAAAGTAAATTAGGGAAAAAATTAAAAATATCCATGAACGAGGACTAAGATAAAAAGGGTGCTAAACTTAGGGAATCATTTGAAACTTGATAAGAAAGAAATTGAGTTGATTCTTAGAATTAAAATTTAATTGAGGATTTAATTAATTAAATTAAAAGATTAAATGATAAAATTAAAAAGAAATTAATGACCTAGTTTAGGTCAAAAATCCAAAAACAATAACTATTGTTTTATTTAAATGAAACAATATATTTTAATATTGTTTTGACTAAAACGATGTCATTCTAATAAAAAAAAAATTAATAAATAAAAAAAATCATCTATGGCACTCAAAAAGCCATTATCCTTCTTCCAAGCCTCCTTCATGAAATCACTTAAACCTCGGATTAGATAACGAATGTATATTGAGCTGCAAATATATGGGCCTGTGGTCCAATTTTATACGAATGTTTAACAATAAAATCTGCACTCCATATTAAATAAGCCTCTATCTTGGAACTCTTGAACCCCACCACAGATCAAGTAATTCGAGGACCTACATAATCAAGATCCAAAAGACTGCAGCGATTACAATCAGTTTTTTCAATTACAGTTATATTGGTTTTTATCTTGGTGCATATCTGTTATGAGACTAAAAAACTTAGAAGAAATTGTTTTTACCATCTAAAAATGTCAATGTTTTTCCCTTTACCTACTCCACTTCTTTGCGTTACATGTATTCCTTTTCATCAGTGAACAGTGACGAAATTATTAAAGCATTCCCTGAGGGGTACAGGTCATATGCAGTGTCAAAAATTGCATCAATAATATTTTGGAGCCATAATTCTATGTAACAATGCATATAATAGTTAGTCCTTTTATTGTGAGACACACATGCAGCTGGCAGTTGAACACAGACATACTGGTAGAACTTGATTTCTGATGGTTTTGATCATTTAAATAGAGAAACCGATCGTAAGCATCTGAAATTTACTAATTTTGTTAGTGCTTTTTTCTGATGTTCTGGATATCACTCTGAATTTATTATTAGTTTCCATTGATCTGTGAAATCTTAGCAGTTAGGTATGTTCCTGCTTAAACTCTGTGGGAACATATGCCAACCATGTCAACCAAGCTTCAGGAGCTAAGGAATTTTCTATCAAAGCGTTCATTTTTTTCAAGTTCTTATTGCTCACGTGTAGTCTGCATAATTTAGTTTGCGAGCATATATCTCTACAGTGTGGAAAGCTCAAATTAATCACTATCTCTACAGTGTGGAAAGCTAAAGTTAATCACTTGTATAAGCTCAAATTATTCACTATCTCTAAAGTGTGGAAAGCTAAAATTAATCACTTGTATCTTACTTACTCTGAGTTATTAATTCTGTTCGGAGGTGGTTGAAGCTTTGTATGGTTTGGAATCTGTTTTAAGGTGTTTTGGTTGGAGTTTTCATGGCTGTTTGGAGGTGGTTTTGTGGCCTATTTTTAGGCTCATTTCAGGGTTGTTTCAGGTATGTTGCGGGGTTGTTTTGTGGAGGTTTGAGGGCTGTCATATGATGGTTGTCATGGGTGGAAGGGGTTGTTGTTGGTTTGAGGGATGTTTTTGGGTTTGTTTCAGGCTGGAAAGATTAAGGAAAGGGTTGTTGTAGCCATGGTGACGAGGTCTATTCACGACAATGTTTTTATAGCAATATTCATCTTTGTCCATGCTGTTTAGTAGGGGTTTTGTGGAGTTTTTATAGTATAAATGGGGTGGATCTGGTTTTATGGATTAATGGGATCTTGATCCTTAATGTTAGATAATAGATCTCATTTATTCATTGTAGCTAAGGAAAAAAAGCTTGTCTTGTTCTTCGGTTTTGTTTGGAAATGCAGCTCAATCCGTGTTTTTAAAAAAATTATTTTTTTTACTAAAAAATATTATTATTTTTATATTTTCGAATCGTTTTAATATGTTCATTTTAAAAATGAAAAAAAATATCATTTTGATGTATTTCTAAATAAAAAGCACTTTAAATCGCAACCGCATTTCTAAACTAAGACTGTTTTTACTGACAGAACAATCTAGGTATGTTTTTAGAAGAAAATCGATAGGTGTGTTTAGTGCCTTTAAAGCTGTAATTTTGTTTTATAGTGAAGTGAAGATACCGGGGTATAATTTGGCATAATATTTGAATGGTATAGTGAACGGTTGAGGGAGACATTAGGGCTAAAAGGTGGCACTTTGATCATATTTTTCTCTTGTTTTTAATCGGAAGAAGATAATAAATAACGAAATTATGATATTTTTTAATTTGATCGCTGAACTTTTGAAATTTTATAATATAACCCCTAATCAGTTCTGATCTTTTGGATTCCTTGCAATTTCACCATTGATTTTCTTTAATTGGACCCTCAAATTTCTACGCTTTTTACAGAGTTGTCATTGATTTCGAAATTCTTCAATTTGACTCTCAATTGATCTTTAAACTTCTAATTTCTTACAATTTTATCCTTGATCTCATCCATCCAATTGAGCTTGGAAAAATTAAATTTAGTTCTCTAAAATTCAAAATTTCTCAATTAAGCCCAAACTAGATCTCCGAACTTAATTTTTCACCAATTAAGTCCTTAATAAAATTAATTTGACCTACTAAAAGTCTAATTAAGTTATTGCACTTAGTTAATTCTTTTAATCTGACCCTAGTTAACTCTTTAACTTAATTAAACCTTTAATTAGGCTTATGGTTAAATCAAATTTTCTTATTAAAAGTCTAAACTTATTTTTTATAAAATTTGTCCAATAATCATTTAATTTCACATTGAATTTGTATTGTCTTTCAACTTTGGATATAATGGGGTATAATTACGCTTTTAATTTTGTCCTAAATTTCATCTTGGTTTCTCCATGCATTTGAAACCCTTCTTAGTTTGCTTTTGTCAAGCTGCCAGTTTTTTTTATTTTTTGTTTTTGTTTTCTTAAGGAAAAAAATAATTTAAGGGGAATCCAAAATTAGAATATCACAGCACTAATCCAATTTAGCCTTCTATCTTTGAAACTTAGCTTGACTTGGATAAGGTTTCCCTGAGCAACCATGGTCGCTAGTGACATTATCATCATCTTTACTGGCTGATTTCTCAGGAATTTTGAAAGGGCAAAGGATGCTATTATGACCAACCTGACCGTAAGTGTAACAAACTTGTGGGAACCCCTCATCATAAGACACTTTCTGATCCAGATATTCAATTTTTTTCTGTCGGTTTTTCAAGATCAATATCAACCTTTACACGAGCAAATTTCCCTCTCTGATTGGTCTGGGTATTATAATCAATCGTAACTGTGTTACCAAGCAACTGGTAAGGCAGGGAAAATGCACCCAAAACACCACCCTTGTAACGTGTCCTAATGATGCTTGAAAATTATGATCCCATGGCTGGGTCCAAGGATTGTCCATGGTCCATCCACTAGAGCATAGAGATAACTAGTTATAGTAGAAAACTGGACAAGAAAGAACTCATTCCTCGGATCAATAACCTTAAAAGGCTTTGCTCTGTTCCAGATACTTTTAGATTTCAGTCTAGTGCATAAGGTCGTGTCTCAAACTGTGTGACCCAAGATCCTGACAACAATAGCCAATTCCTATGGCTTATGTGGGCGGGCTTTATATTTCCATCGCAAGACCCTCCTTCTTCTCCCCCACGAGGATGCCCCCATTCTCTAATTCAATTTTTCCCATCTTCATCCACTCAGAACCTATGGAGTTTTAGGTGGCATCACCTAGAGGCTCATTTTTCTGGAGAGTTTTTTTTTTTATTTATTTATGTTGGAAGTTCTTTTTACTATATTATAAAAAGCTAAAAAAACTAGTAGAAACTCTATTTTTATTTATTTATTATGTTGGATTTGTTAAAAAAATTAGAATTTTTAATTTTTTTAAGATATGTTTTTATTTGTTCATGCTGTATTTTGTTTAGCTAGTTTTTATTTTATTTTCAAAATTCAAAGAAAAGACTTAAGAAATCAATAATTTTATGTAAAAATCAGACTATACAAGATTCAAATGATCACTAAGCATTTCCTAATCATTTTTGTTATAGCAAAAATAAGGAATTAACAAAAAACAAATAAAGCATATTTTATTCATTAAAAGATTTCACAGTTTTACCGACGGATATATTTCGTCGGTGTGTGATTAGCAGTTCGTCGATGATTTATTTACCGACGTCTTCATCGACGGATTACGTCCGTCGGCTTTCCTTTCATCGGTGATTCCCCATTCCGTCACTATATCGGTCGGAAAAACAAAAAAGCCATTTGCCGATGGTTTTACAGATGGAATTTGTGCGCAAAAAAAAAAGTTTCCCGCTTGAAATATACCGATGGATTTTTATTCTATTGGTGATATCGTGATTGACCGACGGATACGTACTGTCGGTAAATTTGTCAGTGAGTGTTTGAGATATCGACCGAATATATCCGTCTGTAAATTTGTCGGTAAGTGTGGCAGCTACTGTCAAATGCGGACAGATTCAGTCCGTCAGTAAAGCGGTTGGTGAGTGTTTGAAATACCGACCGAATATATCCGTCTGGAAATACGTCAGTGAATGCTACTGTCAAATACCGACGGATTCATTCCATTGGTAAAACCTTTTGTAATAGGTTTTTTTTAATTTGTTTTTAACAAATTATTTAGAATATATAATATAAAATTATATAAATTAATGGTAATAAAAACCAATTATGCAAATAAAATTTATATTAAACATCAAAAACAAAAAATCAAAGTTAAATAATATTCATTACAAACTGAATGTGTTTCAAATAAAAATATTAAATGAAATTTTAAAGGTAAATAATGTTTATTACAAATTAATACAAAGGTGGACCTGGAGGAGGGATCCTGGAGGAGGAGGCTGGTGGTTATACGACCAAAAAGGATTAGGCGCACATGTTCCACTCCGTGCTGCGATGTTCATGACCACTTCGTGAAGCTGTTCATAAGCCGCTTTTTGTTGTGCAGACTCTGCTCCTTGTTGTGCATGAGACGCTTTGAGTTGTGCGTACTCCGTTGATAGGTGGTCGTATTTTTCAGTGAGCTGAGCCGTGCGTTACTGCAAGGCTACGAATTCCTCAGATTGGGAGCTCAATATTGATTGGGCGCTCCCAATGGTTGAAACACTACAGGCCGTCCGCAAGTTGTCGGCCGTAGTGTTGGAGAGCCTGTAAACCCGATTTTTATCGGGTCCACCTGACGATCCAATCTCCATCCACAAATCAAGATCGAATTTCGGATGGGTCAAAATATCGTTCCTGTATCTCTCCCTCAACCGATTATTATAGGTCTCCTGAAAATAAAAAAAGTAATTAGCATATTCAATTCAATAAACATAATAACTTACAAAATAAAATGGTTGAACAAACATACCATAAAATGTTGAGCACGGTTATCAACGAACTATTGCAACCCCTTTTGGTGGTCTTGACTCCGCACGTGCGTCTCCACAAACAGCTCCATCGGGCTTGGCTCACGTCCAAAAGACGTAGCTTATAATGAAAAAAGATTTATTAACAACAACTTAATTTAACGATATATTTCATTTAAATTAATCTTACCATTCGTTTCGCATGAGCAGCAAACGGAATGGAGCCGCTAGTGTGTGTTGTCACGAGCCATGAATTGGCCGATTCTGGTTGCCAGCACTGGACTATGAGCGTCGTGTGAACCGCTTAGACAATGTTACGCTCAATGTCCCAGCAGAATTTGTTCTATGTATAAATAATTAATTTTAAATAAAAAAATAATTTATTTACAATTATATTAATAATTTATTAGAAATAAGCTGAAAATTATAAAGTAACACCAACCTCAAACCTGTCAAACCATGCATTGATTTGAGGCATCCATTCAGGATGCTTGGATATCTGACTCCATTGAAACAATGGAATCTCCATCGACGATTTAAACACCGATGATATTACTCGGGTGGCTTCAATGTTTGTGAACCTGAAAATAAATGAAATAAATTCAATAATGATTACTTCATAAATTATGTTGCAATGTTTTTTTTTTTTAAAAAAACTAAAACCTTAACAAACTTACATTGAAAGGTTGTCATTCCACTGTGCCTCATACTTGCGGGTAAATTGATTCCGTTGTGAAGGCACGCCGCCTCTGCGCTGTGAAGTAGCACTGGAAGAGGAAGCATGGGTTGACGGCGCAGGTGGTGTATGTGCCTCTTCTTGAGAGGCACCTAAGGAAATATCATCCTCGCTGCTAGACGAACTAGCTGCAACCATACGTGAACGACCAACTTTGGTTTTCATTTTACGCATTTACACAATTCTATACAAATAATTATATAATTAAATTCAAATGTTAAAAAAAAAATTCAACAGCACCTCCCCTATACTGGATACTGCCCAAATCCACAAACCTGCACATATTAACAATAGCCACAACTAATTGACCCAATCTATACTAATTATTCCAACATATTCAATTACTAATCCTAAGGTAAATTGAACATTAAGAATTACAATTCAACAAATTATTCAATAATTATGCCAATACAACAATAAAATATATTAAAAAAAAACTCTAGACTAACAATTAAAATTAATGGAAAAAATTAAACATAAATCATGCAATAACAGATTAAAATTAACAATTATTCCAAAATATTCAATTACTAATACTAAGGTAAATTCAACATTAACAATTACAATTCAAAATATTATTCAATAATTATGCCAATACAACAAAACAATAAATTCAAAAAAAAACTCTAGGATAACAATCAAAATAAATGGAAAAAAATTAAACATAAATCATGCAATAATAGAGTAAAAATAACAATTATTCTAAAATATTCAATTACTAATACTAAGGTAAATTCAACATTAACAATTACAATTCAAAATATTATTCAATAATTATGCCAATACAACAAAACAATAAATTAAAAAAAAACTCTAGAATAAAAATCAAAATAAATGGAAAAAATTAAACACAAATCATGCAATAATAGAGTAAAATTAATAATTATTCCAACTTATTCAATTACTAATTCTATGGTAAATTCAACATTAACAATAAATATTCAACAAATTAACTAATAATAATTATGCCAATACAACAATAAAAAATATTCAATAAATTTAAAAAAAAACTATAGACTTTAGCAATGAATTATGCTTACTTTAATAATGTGTTGAATTCAATACTTTATCTACATTACAAAAAATACACCAAAACAAAAAACATAGCAAAAAAAAATAGCAAAAAAAACCCTTAAAGTAAAATGAAATAGAAGAAACACATACCTTTTAAATTGATGAAGATTCACAAGAAAATTTGCTAGAGATCCCAAGTGAAAGCTTTGAAGAATGGAGAGGAAAAGAATCAGTGAAAAACTGAGGAGAAGAAAAAATGAACCGAAGAGGCGGTCGCTGGAACTTATATGACAGTTTTACCGATGGATATAAAATTAATTATTATTTTAATTTATTCCATCGGTGAAGTGTCAAAAATTCGTCTGTAAGTTTTGAATTTCGCACCAAATTTTTTAATGACCCTACATATTTTTCGTGGTCCGTCGGTAATTCTGTCGGCAAGATCATGCGGTCAGAGATGCATTTAATGCACAACCCTTTGGAATTCGCACAGTCTGTTGGTAATTTTATCGGTAAAATTGACCCACTGACAACTTGCCGACGGAAATATATCTGTCGGTATATATGTCAGTGAATGTAGCATTTCAAGTAATTATTTTCGAACTCTCTGTGAAATGCCAATGGACTTATGCAGTTGGTATTAACGTCAATGATTGTGGCATTTCAAGTAATTATTTTCGAACTCTCTGTGAGATGCCTACGGACTTATGCCGTCGGTATTAACGTCGGTGATTGTGGCATTTCAAGTAATTATTTTTGAACTCTCTATGAGATGCCGACGGACTTATTCCGTTGGTATGGACATCGGTGATGATGGCATTTCAAGTAATTATTTTTGAACTCTATGTGAGATGTCGACGGACTTATTCTGTCGGTATAGATGTCGGTGATTGTGGCATTTCAAGTAATTATTTGGTGTTACAAAATAAATCATCCATGATCTATAATTATTTCAAGTAATTATTTTGTGATTGTGGCATTTCAAGTAATAAATATTTCGTGTTACAAAATATATCATCCATGATCTAAATTACATGAAAAAAAGGGTTTTATACAGGGCTTCATTTTGATAGTTAGTCAGAATTTTCTTCTTCTTCGTCATCAATTGAATAGTCATCACCTTCATCGTAATCTTCAATATGGATATCATCTTCTTCATCGACATTTGCTTGTCCGCTAGAGCTTAAAACAACATTCAACTCCTCTGTGTCAACATCAACAAGACTATCATCGAAAACATGAAAATTTGAATTTTCTTCCAATTCAATCAAAGGAGCAACTCGATATGGTTCAACCAACTCACTAACTTGAAAGACTTCATCTCGCACACTTGTGTCTTCATTCTCATCCTGAACAACCTTGACATGAACCTGGAGTTTCGTTTTTAAAACAGACAACCAATTCACTCTTGATCGATCATTTCTAAATGAAGGGGTGTATGTGTAATAAACTTGTTGACATTGCTTTGAGAAAACAAAGACATCGTTTATGTTGCGGAGTCTAGCTTTTGAGTTGATTTCGACCAGACCATAGTGTGGATCAACTCTGATTCCTCTGTCAGTCGTGTCATACCAATAGCATTTGAATAAAAACACTCTATTCTGCTCGTTATGATATTGCAGTTCGACGACCTCTTCTAATCTACCATAGTAGTCAACTTCTAACTCACTACTAGTGGATCCTTTAACACAAACACCGTTGTTGTATGTCTTTCTTCCTTGCCCGTATTCTTCAGTATGAAAAACATATCCATTGATAAAATACCCGTTGTAGCACTTACATTTTCTTTCAGGCCCCAGGCTTAGTGAAGACAATGACTTAGGCGCACTCCTTTCCATTTGATAAACCTTGTATGTAATGTACATCAATAAACAGTAAATGAACGAGAATCTCATAATGATATGCATACATAAAGTAATTTTGCAAGTTAGAATGAGTTTGTGATAATGCTTATATGTGTTCTGAACCACGTGGCAAACTGATGCAACCATATTATTCAATAGTTTCACCCACATTTAACTAGTGTTTTGCCTATGTTTTATATATAAAATGCCTTGATATTCTTTTTTTTTTTTATGTTTTGGAGGCACTTTTGGATGAAAGATGCAAAAAGGAGTAAATTGGAGATAATTGGCAGATTTGACCTTCAGTCGATGTTTTGTGCAGAGCGTGAGCTCTAGAGGTTGAAATGAAGTGATTCCAGTGGCATTAAAAAGCTAACATCCATACCTTTCTGGACATCTAAGGCAAGAAAATAAAATAAGGAAGAGCATGGAAATCGCAGCCTTCAAAGTCAAATCTCGCAATGTGCCAGTGTTAACCTTCGGCCATTCCAACTTGAATATCTGGAGCTACAGAAGTCAAATTGATGCAAACTCAATTTTGTTGGATTCATGACTCAAAGGTCTATAAACGCTCCAAATTTCAGCCAAAACCGATGTCATATGAGGGAGATATGATTTTTCAAAGATGACAACTAAATTCTGCCAGCAAACAGGTTTCGTGGAGAAACGAGTCCAAATTACGTTCCGAAGCATCTAAACCGATATCCAAGTTTTTATTTCAGCAA
>Ga0325414_1003295_pt1 | contig 16754 bp, 7 predicted proteins | sample PopdelMetagenome_8_FD_206183 | JGI IMG/M metagenome (GOLD analysis project Ga0325414, IMG submission 206183) | Populus deltoides microbial communities from Bellville, Georgia, United States - Leaf-PdKOR-R3 | ecosystem: Host-associated > Plants > Phyllosphere > Phylloplane/Leaf | place: USA...
ATGTATGTATGTAGGAGTCTAGAGTTTGACATGTAGAGGATACATGGAAGGAGTGGATTAGATAATGTGGAAGTAGTGGATTAGATAATGTGGAAGTTTATATTTAGAGGTACTGAAGCTGAACACATGGCATCAAGTATATTTATGAGTTTAGAGTTTCATGTGTGTAGGATACATGGAAGGAGAGGATTATATAATGCGGAAGTTCCATAATCCAATTGTTAATGTTTTTGGGGCAGGATTCTAATCATGCATTAACCATCTCCAGAATGATCCTGGGTAAATGAGGATGGGTATTAGAGCTTCTGTTGGCAGGCTAATAGATATTGGAGCTAATAACTTGGCTAGGGCAAGAGGTGCAGTATGGAACATGATAATGTGGCAAGTGGTGAGACAACAATTAAAAGGGTGATGACTAATGAGGGTTACAAAACTATTTGGTTTCTTGGAGGATCTCCTAATTGTAGGAATTTGTTGTGGATTTATTGGGAGAGGTTGTGGTTGTGGAAATGAGTGCATGTGAGATGAACAACAGAAGAATGTGGCTCCAAGGTGTGAATGTGCATAGGTCGATACCCAAATTTGGTATAAAAGAACTAAGATTAGGGTGTCTGTTAATATGGCAATGTAAACATGTAGTTACTACTTGTGTAGTTGATAAATGTGGAACATATGCAATCCAGTGGTTATTTTGGGCAAGTGTGTTCCAACAAATGCCAAATGTATCCTCTTCTTTCCAAGAATTCTCTAGGATTTCAGGATCACTCAGAGTCCACCTTACATGCAAAACCCAGGGAGTTGTCTGCCTTTGAAACATTTCTACTTTATTTCAAAATTCAATTAGCTATCAACATAACTCTGATCCAAAGGAAATGTTATTCAGTAATGTAAAATTGCTGAGGAAGAAACAATTTGAGAATCCCTGACAGATATGTCTCTCATCTTTCCATCTTTTGATAGACAATTAGGTAGATGATACACAAAATGTTAATAAGGGAAATTTGCTTTTGCTAGAATAGCTCTATCTAGAGTTGCAACCAGTATTTTCAAATTTCATTGGTTGTCATTGTAGAAGTCTGGAATATATACTGTTAAAACTCAATAGCAGAATGATTCAATTAAATTTTTTCTTAAAGATTTATTTCCTTCCACTCTTCAGAATTAGCTTTAGACCCATACACTGATGTTTTTCTGTGCAGGTGTCCTGTCACATTGTTAAACTTGTTTTGAGGAACAATGCTCTAACTACATTACATGGGCTTGAGAATTTGAAGTCACTTGAAGCACTTGATGTATCCTGCAATATAATTTCCACTTTCTCAGAGCTGGAGTTCCTTGCTAGCCTCCCATGTCTACAAAACTTGTGGTTGGAAGGAAATCCTTTGTGTGGTGCCCGATGGTATCGAGCTCAAGTATTCAGCTATTTTGTTCATCCAGATGCTGTAAGTGATGATCCAGGGGATTGTGTTTCTTAATTTAAGATAATGCAAGAAATACAAGAGTATAACCTGTGGATGAGTAGAATGTAATGTGATATTTAAAGGATACTTTTCATAACTCCATCATGAATTGTGTAGTCCTAGTAAACTAACAACTTTTTAATTGTTTCCTGATGCATGGTTGCTTAGGTGAAGTTAGATGACCGGGAAATTAGCACAAGGGAGTTTTGGAAGAGGCAAATCATAATTGCCAGCAGGCAGAAACAACCAGCCAGCTTTGGATTTTATTCTCCTGCAAAAGGAGATGCTCACGGAGTGGGGATTATGAACAGGAAAAGGGTGAGTAATATTGATGTGCATTGAGCCAGCCCTCATATTAGTCAGCCCTTTACATGTTGACAGCATAATGTTTGTGGGATGATATATTTAGCCCTCTTTTTCTTCTTGTATTTCTTTTCGCTACAGCATCATGGTAAACTGAATTCCTCCCAGCAACAAGTGTGTATTATGTTTTTTATTTCAGTAAATATCTGCCTTTTGTTTAATAACTCGCAAGTCTTTCAAATATAACACTGTATTTCTATGAGTCAATTAGATTATTGACATTGACTTGGAGAGGAATGACATCTCCTTATATTACATTTTTCAGGGAAAAGTATCTCGTCTTGCTTTAATTGCAAATAAAGAAGAGAGCATGTATTTTTCTTCTGACCTCGAGTCTCCAACTTGTGATTATGAGATTCAAAGCAAAGAGGAGAATGCCATGTCTGATGACGAAGCTGAAATAGTTGATCTAATTAACAGAGTTGAGCTCATGAAAAAGGAGCGTTCTATTCTTTGGTTGCGAGAATTTAAGGAGTGGATGGATCATGAATCAGAGAATATTGTGGATTGCAGTACATATTGTGGGGTTACATTGCATCATGCCAAGGAAAATCATCCAATAAACAAGTCAACACAGAAGGACCACTGTGATAGTTCTAGATATTCCTTGGATGCTCTTCAAGCTTCAGGAGATGAGACCAGCACAAATCTCTTTGAGTCTGATAGTTCATTTGTTGACACTGGTTCATATGGTGGGGTTGCTTTACCAGGTATGGGGAACATGAATCTAGGACAGAAGCATCAAAAGTCTTATTCAAATGAAGGGTGTGATAGCATGTCTATGCAAGGTAAAAGTTCTCACACAGATAGCTCTACTGTCCAAGGAGTCCATACAATACTTGAAAATGGAAGCATATCACTGTTAACCGCTCATTCATCTTCTGCTTATCCTAGGTCTCCTCCTCATTACGAGGAGGACATTTTGCATCGACGCCACAACTTGGTGGAAGAAATTCTGCAGCTACCTGCAGAGTCCTATTCAGTGGCATCATCCGATGGTAATACAAGCTCTAGTGATGATGATTTATATGAACTTGGGCCTTCGTCATATGAAGTTGATAAATCAGAGAATGGAGAGTACTTGAATCCCGGGGCTGGAGGGCACTTATTTTCCAATCTTTTGAAGGATCAAGGACATGGAATTCATCATGTGAGGAAAGAGGACAATTATCTATTTGATTCACAAACCTCTAATTCACCAAAACTCTTAAATTCAAACTGCAATGATTTTTCCTCTGGTTCCCATGATATTGAAATTGCTAATTTTTCCAACCAAGAGGCTTATTTACTGGAGAAGAAGAAAAACAAAAGGAAATCAAGAAGAAGAGTCATTTCTCTGTTAGAGAATGTGGTTGGCAGGATAGGGAGACCAGAAAAATCAGATGGAAATGAGGATACTTGTGGAGCTGATTTGGTGGAAGAGCAGAGGGAAATAATTGTTCATGGGAGTGGTTTTCATGAAATTATTGATAAAAAACAGCTGTACAGAAACTCTATTGCAACCTTGGATGCTGCAAATGTCACTGGATTCTCTGATGATTTTATTGAGAAATATTTTAATGAGAATGTTGCCGATTCCAGAATTAATGAGAGCATTAGGAGTTATATGTGTTGTGATTGTGTACTTGAGCCAGAATCCTTGTGCAGAGAAAGGTAAACATCTTGTAATCGTTAGAAAATGTGGCCTATGGAAGAGCTTACTTTTTTGTTTATTTCCTAAGCACCATAACCATTGCTATTGAATTCTGGAATGGCTATAAAATTTGGGTCAGCATGTTGCTAATTGTCACTATGCTTTTGCATTAGTTTTTCTTCCCTAAAATTGGTATTGATTTTTGTTCATTATCATCAGTGATGCAGTACTGTTTGTCCATTGTTTAGCATCTTACAGATCTGCTGTTGCTTATTTAGATCTTTCCATAAACTGTATATCATGTTTTCTAGAAGCTCTAGTTAAACAAGATATCAGTGAGTTGTATTCCTTTTCAACTTTCTTTCTTCCAAGGTCTTCCGTGTCTTACCAGCAGGAAAGAAATTTAGATTAGTAATTAATGTGAAATAATAGTTCACTTTTTTTTTCCACAGTTGTATACAGACAGAGGAGGATGATCCTGCCTCAATTTTGCTTAGATTACTAAATATAAAGAATCGAAGTATATTAGATTTTAGATTGTGAAGGGAATTTTTTTTGTGAACCTGTAAACACTCCTTTCAATGAGAATTACAATAATAGGTTAAATCTGAGGATATTCCCTGCTAGCATCTAGTATATATAGGTTTGCATCTTCAAAGGCTGATACTTGATACTAGATTTTCACTTTTTGCATAACCAAGCACTCCCAGGTTTCTGGACTTATAATATGAGATGCAAGCTCATGCTGACCTTAGCATATCTGTCATGTCTTCTTTTTATATCTTATCATGAATATCTAAGTATGTTATTGTAAAAACTCTATTTGTTCTCTTTTTTGCTTTCAGAGAAGTAGTCTTGTTGCTGAGCAGTGAAGACAAGCTGTATGTACTGCTCATTGATGTAGCATTTGATGGATCAGGTTAGTTGTCAAGTCTGTAGGAGACACCTATGCTTCTGAATGTTGATTACATGGAAATTTTCTTATCTTAATTGCTGAATTTTGGAAGTTCACTTAAATGACATATCGCAGGAAGCATTTTAAGTTTGCTGGGTTGGTATAGGGTTGAAGATGTTAGGGAAGTTTTAGTTGGTATAGGACTTCAGGTCGTGAGGTTAGTGTTTTCTTTGGTACTATTGGTAATTTGAAGACTGATCTTTTATAAATCTTGAAAAATGTATTTCACTCCTGTTGGTTAGGGTATACATTGAGAGGGGAGCAACCTACCTATTTCTAACACGGAGCATTGAGAAGTCAAGGCAGTTACTCCATATCTTGCAAGTTTCCAGGGCATGTTCAACAAATAATAAATGTTTGTTAAAAAGGTGATCTATCTTATGCCCCTTTCATACATGGATGGGAAATTTAATGCCAGTGTTTTGGCTTACGCCCATCTAAAATGTTTTTTTTTTAAATTGTTTTTTAATAAGTGCTCTCTATTTGTATGTACTTATCTTCTTTGTTGTAAGACTCGGGTGTTGGGAATTTATATGGCAGTTTGGAGCAGGTTCAGGTCAAGTTGTTTGATCAACAAATATGTAGGGGTTCAAAACTGAGCATATTCCAATATTCTATGGTGCATCTTTGGCACAGGCAGGATGAAGGTATGCATCTCATTGGTTTAAGTTGATGAAGTCTTATTGCATAAAACAGGTAAATGGTCCCTCAGATTGTTGTGATGTACAGTTGGATAAAATGATGCAGAATAGGTAACTGACTTTGGAAGTTTATTCTTATAGCCACATCATCAAAAGCATGATTTATCAAGCCTGCTGCTTTTATTCTGGTTTTTCTGGCTTTCATGCTTATGAAAGATTAAAAACTGACAAAGACCTCAGCTATGCTTGTTTCATACAAATAATTCCTGAGGGCTTCTTGTTTAGTTTGTTAATTTAGGTATTATTAGTATTGGTTTTATCTGAAGAATTAAATGTGAATCTGTATGATGATCAGATTTATTATGACCACTGAGAAGCCAAAATGTTGTTATGAGGTGTACATAGCTATGTTCTTAGACGCATAGTTGATCCCATGCACGATAAAGTTTAATTGCAAATGTAGCTTTATGATTAACACTCTAATCAAAATGCTTGGAATCTCTCTTAATTTGATTGAAATACAAATTTATATCATAATACTTTCCTAATTTGATTGAATAATGTGAAACTTTTCAAACAGTTGTGGATCAAACTATTCTTAATTGTTGTGGCATGCTTTCAAGCAGATGCTCTATGACGTGAAAATAACGTGTGGATTTATTTTATTTTTGAAATTCTTATTTTCCTTCTTACTTAACCCAACCATTGGCTATTTATACATGATGATTTATGGACAGAGGATTCATGGCTTCCCAGATCACTTTTTGTAAGTGGTGGGCATGTGCTTTTGTGTGTTGAAGATTTTAAGCAGTTCAACAGTCCTTCCATGGATGCATCTTCACCTCCATATTTCTTGTTTGATTCATGTTGCTCCATCAGTGATGTGTCGGAGCTGGTATGTTTCAGTTTGCTTAAGCTTTTATTAGTTCTTTAGTTCATAAAATGGCTTGCTTGTTAGGGCAGCCTATTGATTATTCATCCAAAACGTTCAATAGTCATTTTTTGCTTGATAATTTGCTTGCATCCACCCTTTACTGTGTTGATGAGATAATTATGACTAGCTAAATTAGTCACATACAGTCTGGTTTTCTTTTCCCTCTTCTTTTTCGCTTTTTGGAGTGCGTCTAAGAAACTGCTTTCCTCAAAACCGGTTGTTTTGTGCTAGACCGGTTCTATTGAATGTGCAAAAGGTTATATATCTGTTAAGATCATAATTCCATTTTCAGGTCATCGAAGCCAAGGAGAGTTGGTTTGTGACCTTAGCCCTTCATAATGCCGCAAAAAGCTTCTGCCTCTCATCCATATCTCAAAAGGATGTCAAAACAACTAGCAATGATAACGCAGCTTCGGTTTCTTTGACATGGAAGCTTAAGTGGTTCTCAAAAGAGAGCCTATTAAATTTTGTGGCTTTGTTAAAGGCAATTCATGCAGCAGGGGCAGCCACAGCACCTTTGCTGGTGACGCATACTTCATGAGCCCCGCCCGCATTCATGTTTTTGCTTGTCATATTCATTTCATTCTTTTTGATTTAGGGTTTTCATTGTCCTTGTCTGGTATATGCATTTAGTATCCTGGACATGGTGAGTCGATAGCGTTCTTATTCTTTCATTTGTATTCTTTATGGTTGATCCTTTTTCTCCTGTACAGATTGTACGGTATAGAACAACTAGGTAAATTGTCATTAGTTCAGTTTTGATTGTCCATGGATTGCCTTTCTTGTATTTTTTTTTTTTTTTCATTTAAGAATGTGCAGAGCTGTTAGATCGATGCATTAGACATTGTGCTCTCTCTGAATAACAGAGATTCTACTCAAAATGCAAACGCCACTGTCTCTCTCTCTGAATAGATAGATAAATATGGGATGCCCTTTGATTTTTCATTTATGAGAGTGCATGTTTCCTGCCCCACGCTGCTAGCATTATTGACCTAAAATAAGCATCTTGCTTCAGTCATGCCAACGAGTTTTCAGCTTCGACATGGTAAATGATCTCTGATACGCAAATTCCTTAAAATGGCAATCTTTATTTTCTTGTAAGTGAGTTCACGAAAAAATTTATATAGTTTCTCACTAGTTTGCCGGGATGGATAGTTTTTTTTCCCGGGACAAAAAAAATGAATATGGAAGTTTTTCCAATGTATTTTTTATATATAAAAAGAATTACAACCATAAACTGATAAGTTAATGTATATATTTGATTAAATAAATCAAGAATTGTCTATGTCAATAAATTCAAAATACAAAAGTCATTAACTATAAATAAAGTCATTAACTATAAATAAAGATTAAAATGGAAGAATTAAGAGATAGATATAAATCAAGAATTTTAACTTTGTAACATGGGCAATTTATATGGATGTGTTTAATAATTTTATTTTTTTGGAATTAATGTTTTATTGAATAAATGATAATAAAAATAAAACATTTAAGAAAATGATTGAATAAAATTGAAAAAAAGAAAGAAAGTAGAACTATAAAGAAAGAATGCCTCATATAATAGTAAACTAAGTAAAAATTAAATTGTATTACATTAAACAAAAAATCTGTTAAAATTGAAGGGGGAAAAAGACAATAAAAAAACTAAAACAAATATGATGAAACTAGAGGGAAAAAAAAAAGGACTAGAAAGAAACCAATAGACATACAAAAAAAAGACCTAAGCATGTGGGTCAAGCCTAGATGGTCAAGTGTGCATGAGCTTAAAATGTCTAGGCATGTGGGTCTTTTTGCCTAGGCCCATGCATATAGGTTTACTTCATTTTTTAGAGTTTTAAAAGGGTGGATGATAAGTAAACGACGTATTGTTTCTCTCTTTTCATATTCTAACTTAGAAAACTTAATTTTCAATTTTTTTTCTCAAAAAACCTATAAAATAATTTATAAATCCATTAATAGCGTTAAATAACCTAAAACCAGTTCATACATCCAAAATTAACCTGAAAAAAAAAAAACTTCCCGAAGTAGATTGTTGTGGGATATCGAGGGGAAAAAAGGAGCATTGAAACATGATGCAAGAGCGAGCGTTCAAATAAAAACAAAGTTCGAGAAAAAGATGTGGCAGCTAGTTTAAAACATAGTTATTATACTTGGATTGGCCTGACGGTTGATCCGGTGGTTGGATTTGTTTGGATTTATTAAAAGACTGACCAGTGCATTGACTCGACCAAACTCGATTAACCCGGCGGGTCAATCCATGACCTAAGCGAGACCCGATATTTTTTTTTTCAAATGTGGTTTTTCTCCTATACCTCTTTTTTTTCATATTTTTTTAGTTGATTATTAACACTTTTTAAAGCTCACTATATAAATATTAGGAAAGTATTTTATTTTTTCAATGTGAGATTTAAAACCCTTTAGTATATATATATATTCTGTGTTTCCAAGAAAAAAAATTATGTTTTATCAATGTGGGATTTGAAGCCCTTTAGTATATATACTCTATGTTTCCAAGAAAAAAGTTTAGTATATATATTCTGTGTTCCCCAAAAAAAAATTATGTTTTATCAATGTGGAATTTGAAGCCCTTTAGTATATATACTCTATATTCCCAAGAAAAAAGTTAAGTTTTTTCAATGTGGGATAAAAAAAATTTTGGTTTAAATATTTCAACTTAAAAGAATAACATAATGTTTTTTTAATGCGAGATTTAAAACCTTTTAGTATATATATTCTATGTTGAAGAAAAAAGTTATGTTTTTTTTACGTGGAATAAAAAACTTTTTTTGTTTAAATACTTCAACTTAAAAGCATAGCATAATATCTTTTCAATGTGAAATAAATTTTTTTTTAAATATTCTTTTAAACTTTATTATTTACAACATGTATAATATATATTCATATTAATTTTTTTTAATTTTTTTATATAAAATATTAAAATTTTAAATATTTTTTTAAAAAATTTTTAGGTTTACCTATAAAACTTGATACCAGACTTCTTAATCAGGTCAATTCCAGACTGGATTTGATAACGATGATTTAAAAAAGAAGATGTGATAGAAGCCTACGTGGAAATAGACTCAGGTTCAGGTGGAGCTCACAAGAAGGGTCAATTTTAAAAATCCTTCAATAGAATGCCATGGACATCAACATGCACTCAGCCCTATGTTCATTGTTCGTTATCCATTTTTCATGCTTTTGTTTTAACGGCACTTATTATTACGGTTGTAACTTGTATATGGTTAGGATCACGGTTTTGATAAATTAAGATGTAATATCTAGGTTTTTTTTATTATATTTATTTTTTTATTTAAAAAATAAACAATATGATTTTTATTATCAATAATCTATTTTTTTATTTACCTTAAATTTTTTAAAAAAATGCAATTTCATCTCTTTTTTTTATCATTTAACTTTAAAAAACATGTTTAATTGAAGTCATGTTCATTACTAGGGTTATAGATTTCGTTGATTAATTCAGGTTGATCGATGTAATATGATATATTTTTTAGATTTTATCTCTAATTCTTTTATAACTCTTTAATTTAGTTTTATATTTAGATTAATTAAAACCCAATTAAGGCTCAACTAGGAAGAAAATAAGAGGAAAAAAAAAGAGACAAATTATTTAACTAGGTTAACTCATCATGGTTTTGTTCATTATCTTAGTTGTAAATTTCATGTGTTAACTCAAATAAACATAACCTGTCATCTTTTTATTTCACTTCATTAATTTTTTTTTATTTAATTCCTTGATAATTTGTTGGTTCACATTTAAATTAGGGTTAGATAAAGGGTAAAACATTGGCGACATAAGGTGACTAGTTTACTCTTGACCTACTAAGAAACCGTTTGGGAACGCGGTGCAAACCGTATTTTAAAAAAATTTATTTTTTTAAAATATTTTTTGTTAAAATTTAATATGACTTGTATGTTTTTGGATTGTTTTAATGTGCTGATATCAAAAATAATTTTAAAAAAATAAAAAAATATCATTGGCATGCATTTCAGCATAAAAAGCTATTTGAAAAGCAACCATTACCACATTGCCAAGCATGTTGTAAGTTGAGCCAACCACACTAGGATTTTTTTTATTATTATTATTATTAACAAGGATGGTGATCGATTCATTTAGTGTGATACATTAATTGAGTTTTTAACCATTATTTCATATATTTCATCACATGCAAATAAAAATAACAATGTTTATATTTTTTAATATAATTATTAATTTTTTTATCTCACTTGCAGCGAAGCGCAAACCAGAACTAGCTATCTACTATTTTCCTTTCTTCCTGTCAAAATTGGATTTATGAACTGTTACCCCTCTAACAGGCTTGCTTGGTAAGGCTCTTAATCAGGACTGACATTGTTAATCATTTTTTTTTCAGTAATAACAAAGATCATGATTTAAAAACAAATCCAAGACGCTGAGCGGATTTTTCTGTTCGCCCGCCATAGAAAAAAAAAAAAAAAAGACAGACAAAACTAACGAGAATTCAAGGTCCCTGAGTTAGGAAATGGAAAAAAAAAAGTTGGTATTATTTTTGGGTAAAAAATACAAGTTAAATAATATTTTTTATTTTTATTTTTCTCCCCACCTAGTTTATTCCAATTTAATTAATTTTCTGGACGAGATGACTGATTTTCCCAAAGCAATTTTTTCCCTTTTAATTTTGAGTAAATTTCATATGTTCTGGACAAATCTCGTCGGCAGAAATTAATATTAAGAATTTGGTCATTGGTACTTTAAGAACATTTGGATATCTTATCAATGTAATTGAGCCCTAATAAATTTGTCAAAACAAAAATGAAAAAAAAAAAAACCTTCAGTGAAAACTGATGGGCAGGAAATAAATAAATGAACCAAATATTTGTTTCTTACTTGATTATAAAAGAAAAAAGATCATTATTACTTAACAGGAATTCTACATTTTATTTATTTCTTCATCAACTCCATTTTTCTGATGAATCATTAACTTCAAATATTAAGTATGCAATTTCTGCTTTCCCTTTATCATGTATTCAAATCACTTTTGAGATGGAATCACCAAAGTTTTCCAATATAGAAATAAGATACAGGAAATGACTGATCTATTAAGATTTCTTATGCCAATGGCTGGGATTCCTTCACCACCCAATGTTGCACCATATCAGCTGTTAAACCAGAATGGATATTCATGCACATTTAGTTAAAATAAAAGGGAAAAACAATCAGAATGCAGTTTGCACCAAAATTTTCAGACATTTTCTTCTCCGATCGGCAGTTCCAAAATCCAAGTAAAATCTCTCACAGTAAAGACTAGCTATCTTCGGCTCTTTTTTGGCCTTAGTCTCTTAAAGGCCATGAATGTTACAGCAGCAGATAGAGAATACCTGCACACACAAAAAAGGAGGAAAAAAGAGGAGAGAGAGTGAGTTCCAAAATCTGTTGATGCACTGAAAATTGCTCCATGAGAGACTAAAAAGTTCATGCTACACTAATAGGCATGGTCACTTATAATCTCCCCTCCTGCAGTCTCTTCCACCTTCAAGCAAATTAGGTTTAATACCAGTATTTGGTATGCTCACCTAGATACTCTGACAAGCTAAATTTCTTTTATGACAATAGCATGTCATAGTTTTAGCATGTTTCCTATGAAGCAACTTAAGCGCATATTAGACTTCAAAAGTTTTAAAGCACACTACACGGTCACAGACCAACAACAACTTTTTTGAAAATGATCTAATTAGGGAAATATTAGGAAATTTCTGTGTTTTAATCCAACTTTTTTCTCTATTTAAGATGCTGGGAGGTGGAGGATCAGGACCTAGCACTGCCATGCCTCAACGGCTGCCCCATCTAAACCTAGGGGCCTTCTGAGCAGAATGAAAACTTCATATAAGGGAACAAATTTATACCCGATAATAACATAAAATATCAAAGCAGACAGACTTCAAGTACACAGAAAGAGCTCGAGAGATCATACCAGGTCAGTGTATAATTGAGATGGTCCTGTGGCATGACTGAACTTCGAATCAAGGCATTAACATCCTTGGGTACAGGGTAAGGACAGCCTGAATTAAAGTTTTCATTAATGTTTTCCACATATATGGTATTCTCAGGAAGCCCACAAACACGGGCAATCGCAGGAACATCAACATAGAACCACTGGAAGGAGCTTGGATCATTTGCAGGAACAAAAATGCTGGGTTTTTCACTACCACGAACGACTCCAACAACTTCTACAGGGGCAATGGAAGGGATTTTTTCCTGTATATGCAATAAGTTAAGATTGTATCTTTGGTGGGTCTCAATACCCAAAGACAAACAGAAGTACAGGAGACACCTCAATTGTTTTTGGCTTTCTGGACCAAAATCTCCACCAAGAGCTTTTCTCACTCCCTTGGGCAGATGCCATTGCTATATCTGAAAGTTGTTCATCATCTTGTGAAACTTCCAAAGAATTGTCTTTCCAGCTACGGGGTACCCATCCTCTATTGACAAGAATCGGTGACTGCACACTGTAGGAAAATTACATCGGTTAGCTTAAAGAGAAACAGACATCCACTTATGAGTTCATAAATGTAGAAACACAAATAACATCCACTTATGAGTTCATAAATATAGAAACACAAATAACATTGAGGAAATGCATAGTGCGATTATGCAAAAGTCATATCCAGGAATACAGCACGGGAAAGAATACATTCTTGAAATGTGCTCTTTCTCTATATATATATATATATACACATGTTTTCAGAAGCCTACTCCAATATTCATGTTGTCAATGAATGCTTGATGTCAAATAACCACAGGAATAGTGTACAATCTAACCAAACATAACTTCAAGGTTAATTTGGCACTATCTTAAAGTTGGGAAGACGTCAAACAGTCAGAATATCCCTTGAAAAAGGTTTCTTGATTAGAGATAGTAATACGTTCTTTGAAATGCAAAGGGAGATCAAAAAATTTGAATATGGCTGTAAACCACCAATAGCAAAGAGAGTGTCACATATAAATAAACTATAGTAGATTAAACTATTTACCATCATTCAACAATTTTTAATGCCAAGCTAAATCAGTGACACTAGCCCTCAGAACTTTTAGTAAGTTGTGCTCAAATATTATTCATTTCAAAAGGAATCAATTGCTTCAGAAATTTCTAGTCTTACCTTCTGCTGTGCTTAACAGAATAATCACTACTGTACCAATCATTTTTTTTTCCTTTCCCATAGATGAGGTACCGAATTGATCTACTATGTTGTGTATGATATTATTGTTATTTTATACTGTTAACATTGTCAAACTATATGAATCAAAGTTTTGTTATGATCAATGTTCAGAGTTCAGATTGCCTTGTGAAACAACACGATAAAGACAGTAACACTACAACACTATACACAACTTTCCTTCAGAGTTCAGATTTCAGAGCCTTCAAGGATAAGATAATATAGTAATTACTTTCTACAACAAATTTCCACAATCAGTTGCTTTATTACCCCAAATGAAATTAAAACATGACTCTGTTTAAGGTGTTACTTAAAAGAAAAAAGCCAATCAAGATATCAGGTAAATAGTTGATTGCATTTCTGGTGCTAACAATAAAACTAACAATGCGGGAGATTAAGAGAAAATAATTTCACTCCATTGAGTCAAAAAGAGAGAGAACACCATTAACTTCCAAGAGAAGGTAATAAGGTAGAGAGTCAGGCAATCAAGCAAATGTAATATTACAAGAAGAAAGAGAGAAAATATTGGCTTGATAAATGAAAGCAACGATTTCAAATGCATAGATCTTTCACCATCAGTTCAAATTCTACTTAACCTTGGAAAGCATCCATATTGGTTAATACCCATAACAACCTTGGCGATCCAAGAAACTTGAGAGCCTAGATGTCAATACTTGTAATGTCTATGGTTGATATTTCAAGAAAAACTCAGAGAATAAATTAGGACATTTCAATGAGTTGTAGTATACCTTACACGTTACAGCTTGGTGAATTACCATGGAAAAAACAGGAATATGACATATACAGATAAAAAGCAGGTGCAAATTTGGCAATCTAGTTGGCCTCACAGAGAGACATGGCAAGCTGCCTATATTTTTGTCATTACTAAAATTATGCTTACCACTCAGGGTTTTTGGAGACTGGCATAAGTGGTGTAATTATATAGTAGCCATTTTCAGTGATTCCAGAAATATTTCTAGAACGTGGCCCCACATAGATTGACATTTTATCATAAAAAACTCCTTTGCATGCCACTCTTCTGAACTCTAAATCATCCAGCTGTTCACTAGATGGAGATATATCATTGAACTTCATCGGTTCCATTGCCAATCTCCCCTCTCTATATTCCAGCATTTTGATCTATAGGGACAGAAAATGACAAACATATTAGTTAAGCAAGCAAGACTGCAAACAGCCTTTATGATTAAATTTAGCAAAGTGGCATTATCTATATGTGGAAAGGGATAAAACTTGTACTCTCTACTGTTTGCTGTGTTACAAGAAAAGGCTTAAAGTTACATATAACATTTACATCCAGTTTGTTTGTCAGAAAGTGTCCCCCTGGAAAATACTTTCCCAACTTCCTAATTTTTGGCTGCATTTTTTAAAACTGTTTAATGTAATTTACTTTCCAGTTAAAAAAACCTAAGCTTTAGAGGGAGGAAAGTGTTTTCAATGGAACACCTCCCATGAAGGACCGAAGAACTGATGTGGCACACTACTTCATTATCCTTGTATGAAAAAACATTAACATATTCATAAAAATATTTTAAAATGTATCATATTATTGGAAAATAATAATTTATATATATATATATATAGAGAGAGAGAGAGAGAGAGAGAATGCATCATAATAAAATACCATAGAAAAGAAAGTCATTATCAATGTGCATCGAAATTTTTTGATAGTACCATCTAAAAAAGGGTAATAGCTCAAAATTCTTTTTTTCTAATTTATTTTCTATAACACAAGCAAACACCGAAACATGGTTTCCGGCTCATTTCATGATACATCCAAACATTGAAAAGTGATCCATTTTCTTGGAAATCATTTTCCATAGAATTCACTTTCCATCAAACAAACAAGGTATTAAATGCATTTGCTTCCTACAATAGCTTTCAGCCACCTTATATCAGAGAAAGAGAATAGAATTAATATTAAATATTAGAACTCTCAAGCTAATATCATGATAAGAACAAAAAATGCAATGCTCAATGCTGTACTCAAGCTCACAAAATATTCACTAATCTATCTCTTTGCCATCAATTTCACAATCCCTTAGCTTCCATCCTAGTTTGTGAACCTGCAACCATTATGCTTTATCACAGCCAATATCCTAAGCCTTTATGCAAGGAAGGTTGCCATTGTTCTCATACTTGTTTCCACTTCAGTATTTATTCTAATCCAAGAGAGAGATCGCATAGCCATGGGCGGGTCTTAATTTTGCTAGTAAGCAATAAAACAGCTTCTGAACTCAACCTTCCTGGAGAAACCAAATTGATCCTTGGAGAGACTAACATTGGTTACACTTAAGATAATTTCTTCCACAAGTATTTCACAATATACATATTGGACCATCTTGATGCTAAAACAATGAAATATAAGTAACAATAAATTCACCAAACCACTGTCAGGGTGTTGATATTCGAAGGCATGCATTACTAATACAATTTGTTGCTACCTAAATACACCCACTTAAACTTAAAACCAACACTTGACAAACAGTATAATATTCAAAAACGAATTTCAATAGAATCAAGAGCCTACCAAAAACAAGTTAAGGAAAACATTAAAGCAATAACTAAACAAACAGACAGATATTGAGAATTGATTAAAGAACCCAAATTAAAAAGGCAAGATACAAGAAATGAAGGAGAAAAACAGAACCTTGTCCTGCCTTCTAAGAACCTGCCAAGTTCCAAGGCCAAAAGTGATAGCTCCAGGTAAAAAGAGTAACCATTTTGACAATCTTGAACCACTCTCTTTTTCTGAAAATAAAAGGAACCATTTGGAACTCCCATAACTAATCCTTGAATTTCTTGATCAACCCAGAAAGAGAGGAGGAAAGTGGAAAACCACAAAATATATCTACAATGCGCATACCTGGAGGCTGTGCAGAGATGGTGGCAGCAGAAGCGGAGCTACAAAAGGGAGATGATGAAGATGAAGACGGGATCCAATATTTCGGAAGGGAGTCGAGGGACCCGCCACTTCTAAGCTGAAGAGTGTTACGGAAATTCCTTGTTAGAGTTCTGGACATGGAAGCCATATCGAGGAGTCTTGCATTTGATTGATTGTTGCTTTCGACAAATCCGTGTCTCTAGCAGTGAGGGCTTACGGGGTTTTGACCGGAAGGAGAGATGGAAGTGGACTACTTCTGAGGCCTAAAAGGCCCATCGGGCCTTATATTGAAGCCCAATAAAAAAAAAAAACTAGGGTTTTACTCTACACCCCTCATCTCCTATATAAGCAAAGCCCTTCTCCTTCCACCTCACAGTGGCTCTTAAACTTTCTGCTCCGCTGCAGAACATGGCTGGCGACTGTCTCTCTCTGTGCTTAGCAGTGTGATTATGCAGGTGGTATTATATTTACCGGATCCTTTTGTTTTGTTTAAAGAAAAAGGCAACGCGTCACTGATGTGCTAATTTAGATAGCGCAATCGGTCCTTTTAGTTGCCCATATTTATTTTCTTATAGCGAGTTATCATGCTTGCAGTTGCCGTCTTCACCATACGGTCTTTTGCATTCAGATGCTCGTACATGCTCTTTTCCTTCT
>Ga0325414_1003300_pt1 | contig 16737 bp, 7 predicted proteins | sample PopdelMetagenome_8_FD_206183 | JGI IMG/M metagenome (GOLD analysis project Ga0325414, IMG submission 206183) | Populus deltoides microbial communities from Bellville, Georgia, United States - Leaf-PdKOR-R3 | ecosystem: Host-associated > Plants > Phyllosphere > Phylloplane/Leaf | place: USA...
GTGTGCTGCCTAATTTATCCTCAATAATAGAACTGTCTTAGTCTCCCGGCACAGGCACCCCCTCCCTTCTCACCTTGCAACACACAGTCTCTCAATAATGGCAACATCAACTGCAGCGGCAGCAGGAACATCAACAGCAACAACAAGGAGGAGGAGTTGGGTAAGCAATCTAACATCATACGCAGCTCGCATCTATTTCTTCATCATCTTTCTCCAGGTCCCCCTTTTCAGGTACTTACTACCTCTCTGTTTTTTTTTCCTTCAAAAATATCACTCTCTTAATCTTTCAATTTCTCAAGATCCACTGTTTTCATATAGACTTCCATTAGATTAACATTTTACTAATTCCAAGATTAGCTTTAGTTTGATAGGTATTTTTACTCGGATTTCTTGCTTCGCTTTGCTTACTCTATGTTGAAAAAATATGGAAAGGTTGAGATTAAGACGAGTGAAAAAACTAAATGAGATGGGTAATGGGTTTCTTTTTCGATCAAGTAATTGGGTTGCAAAACGAGGGTTGACCAATCCATTTCAAGTTGGATTCAATCCCATATGACTTCACCAGCTAAATCAGCGACGCTTATAGCTTAATTGATTTTTTTTATACATATAGTAAGGAAACTATGAAATCGAGAAATTTTAGTCATAATTTGAACTTGGTGTTCGAAGTCGTGATCCGGCATTAGGATTGACGTGATAGGACTGGACTGATATGATGAATTGATTTGTCGAAAGTATTTATTTGTCTAAGTATACAATCGGGGAAGAGAATGTAGAATTATGAGCTACACTTTAGCTTAATTTGTATTTATTTACTTATTATTTTTTGTGTAGGATACCATGTAGATCAGGCATGTGCTCAACGCCAATCCATGTGACATCCTCCCAGTTGATTGCTAGTGAGATCTTTCCTGTTCCTGTAGTGAAAGCTCTTCTCTACCCTGGAGCCGTTGTAAATGGTCTTGTAAGGAACATGACTGTTCCGAGCTGGGATAAGCTGTTGAATATCTATAACTTGACCAGTGCGAAGGAAGCACCTGCAGTAACTGATCTTCAGCGCTTAGAGGTTCTGCTTTTCAACTTCTCATATCCTTTTTTTTTTGAGTTATACAAGAGGAGGCAGACACATTACTTCTTCTTCTTGGCCCTTGGATATGTTTTAAGTAATAAATCGTGCAGACCAATCAATCTTGCAGAAATTTTAAGTACTTGCAGTTTGTATATCATCATTTTCTTGCTGGTTGATTACTGTGTTTGATAGGAGTTTACTTATTTCTAATGAATTGGGGCTGCAGATAATTTTGTCAAATCATGTTGCACTCTAAATTCATCTCTTGTGAATTTAGAGATATAATGATTGATTGTTACGTGCAAGCCCAATTTTGTCCTTAAATTCCTCCTAGGTTCATTTTTACCATGTAAAAATTGTTCTTACTAAATTCTTACTCCCAGACACCATGGCTTGCTTGTAATCAAAAGCAATACCGATGCTATTTTTCCTTTATGTGTTTGCATTTATGGAAATTCTTTTCCTTGTAGATTCCTATTCGGATACTGTTTTGAGCATGATTTTACTCTCACGGGCATCAGGCTGTGCCTGTGAGCTTTCTTTATGTCTTCAACAAGCTCACGTTTATCAGTCAGTGTTTCATATCCATGTGTCCTGTTCCAGGTTCTTGCTGGAAGCTACTTTTCTGTGGCTGGAGCTCTTGTTGGCATTCTAAAACCTGGGAGGATGAGCATGTTTGGAACACTTCTTATTATCTGGGGGCTTGTCAAGGAAGGGATCCTGGGAAAGCCAGCGAATACAGATCCTGCTAAGGCTGTATATGTATACCCAACAATGTTGATTGCCCTGGTCTGTGCCTTCTCGGCTGTGAAGTATGATATGAAGAAGGTTGTGAGAAGTGCCCCGCCTCGGCCCATTGCAAAGCCTCTGCAGAGATCTTCAAAATCTAAGCTGAAATAAGATTCACGCTTCAATTTTAAATGATGTTCCTTTTACTGCTAAACTTCCCAGGGTTGATTAGGTGAAATTTTATCTATTTCTGCCAAAAGCATTTTTGAGATCTTACAATAGATCTGATATTAAATCTCAGTGGGAAATATGTTGATCACAAAACTGAGGAATCTATAGCCAGAGCCCAGATCAAGAACCTTATTTGAACTTGTTTTGAATGTCAAGGAGAAATGGTTCAAGGAAATGCAAGTTTTATCACTTGTATTACTGTATGATTCCACATTGCTTTTAAGATTTCAGACTTTCCTGTTCTTCTCCATTTCAACTTGAGTCATGAAGGGTGGATAATTTTCTTTACTTCCTCGTTAAAATGTCATGAGCATTTACAGGGTTTCAAGTTTTTTCTTCGAAGGAGGGCTAGCATCTCTTCTCGATTCCTATCGCTGAACCTGAATGAAATTGCGAACACTAGCCAGGCTAACCCTTTGGTGACATTAGATAAAATTGGAAATGTAGAAAGTGCTGGAGCAGGCTGAAGATTAGATGGCCTAGGTGGACACTTGTTTGCTTTACAATTTGATAATGGGCAAAGGTAACTTAATATTCGCAAGCAAAATTCTGAAATCCCTGCTCGCTTAAAAACAATCCAAATTGTAAAAATTACCCCTCAGATCACAGAGGAAATTATCAATTAAAAGACGGGTTATCATTACAATAGCCAAAAGGTGACAATAACGTCCCCCATAACCACAGCGAAAGGCAGACATTCCTTGCTTTAGCAACCATATACAAAGGCCTGTGAAGTCAAGTAGAGCCTCTCTCTTTTACAATGCGATGGAAAAAATTGAGCCATTGAGAACACGAGAGATACATGAAGAGAAAGTAACAAGCAGAATTCCAGTAGAAAATCGAGCTAGCTACCTCCTCAAGAGCTTGACTTGGAGTTCTAAGTACGCAAGTAGGATCTCACACCACTTTGTTGGCAAGAAAGATAGGTATGCATTATTGTGCTTTGGTTTTCCTTTACATTTGAAGATTATATCTGTATTTTGTATGTATGCCTTCAAGATATTTTCTTCTCTTTGTCTAAACACCAGAAAGTTTCCATCCCAGAAATGTTCTTTACTCTCATTACTCTCAGCTTTTCAAATTACTGGATTTTCTGAGAGAGAATAGAATATTTAGCTGTTCTTTCTTACAGTACTTGCAGATTTATTAGTGAGGGCTTTGTTCGTTGTGTTGCCAGTAGTCATAGTCCTCTACTTCGATAACAAGTGTGGAAATTGTTGAAGCATTAAGGTGAATAGGTGAAAGAAACAAACAATGATACTTCGATCAACATCGAAGAACTAGCAGCTTCAATGAGAGGGGAGTTAAACAGCTTGCCTTTGCTGCCTTCACAGTGCTGCATCCACACAGTTCCTAAGCAACTGCATCCATTGAACGAAAAGGCTTGCACGCCTCAACTGGTCTCAATTGGGCCACTGCACCATGGCAAAGAAGAACTAAAACCAATGGAAGAGCATAAAAAGAGGCACCTTCAAGATTTTCTTCAAAGGACTGACTTCAGTCTGGTGGATTACCTTAAAGACATAAAAGAAAGGGAAAAAAGGTTACGCGATTGTTATGCAGAAACCATAGAATTTAGCAGTGATGAGTTCATAATAGTGATTTTAGTGGATGCTGCCTTCATCATTAAAGTCTTGTTGAGTTATCATTTCAAAACAATGCGAAACGGAAAGGAAAATATCTAGTATTTAATAAACCATGGACGATTCAAGATATAAGGCTCGACATCTGGTTACTTGAAAGTCAGCTTCCTTATTCTGGAGGATCTTTTTGGTCCTGCAAAAATAACCTTGCCGTCTGGTATAGGTCAAAGGCTTTTCATCATCAAGCTTACCTGTGAGTTCTCAAAAAATATGTGAGACACGGAGGAAATGGAAGAGAGATCTCAGATAGTAGAACATCTAGTTGACTTTTTGAGAATTTTCCATAAACCTCGGTCGAAATAAAAAAGAAACAACTCTGATCATACCCAGTGCAACAGAGCTGCATCAGGCTGGTGTCAAGTTCAATTTGGGTCAAGCAAAAACTTGTTTAACATAAAATTCAGTGATGGGGTTCTAGAGATACCCAGATTGCAAATAGTCGGTGCAACAGAGCTTTTATTCAGGAATCTGCTGGCATCTGAGCAATGCCATTGTTCTAAGAACTACATAAATGACTTTGATCATCATCAATCACCTTGCCAACACTGCTAAGGATGTGGAATTACTTGTTCAAGATGGAACTGTTCAAAACTAGCTATGGGGTGATGAAGGGATGTCAGCTCTTTTTCATGGCCTTGTAAAAGAGACTTTTGTCGTTGTCGATCATTTATATTTTTCTGGTCTTGTTCAAGAGCTGAATGCATATTGCAGAAAACCATGGCACAAGTGGCAGGCAACTTTAAAACAAGATTACTTCAATAATCCATGGGCCATCGTTTCTATTATCCCAGATGCTATAAAAGCAGGGTGTTCTATTTTGTCAGTGTATGTACTACCAAACTGTTTTTCTTTCTGTTTTAAGTTGCTTTGGGTTGAGCAGTATGCCAAGTATTACCTTGTGAGTGCAGTCTCTGTTCTGTTGTCAATGTCTCATTTTGTCTAATGACATTGTGAGTTTCTGTAAAACTGCAGCCATCAACTATCTTAATATATTGCCAGTAATGATTCAAGTAGTTTTTGCCTGATCTAGAACGAATACTGAATATAAAAAGAATAAAAAACATTACCCCCTCACAAGCTGATAGTGTAAGAGAAGGAACAATATCGGCTTCCTCAATAATGCTGATATTTATAATCTATGCTTGCAAAGGTGTAAAGGTCATGGTTCGGGCTCACAAAAAATTGAAGCAGACAAAGAACCCATGTCCTCGTGACATTTCTTACGTTAGTTGTTGCTTTGCAAGTTCAAACCGTGAAGGAAAAACACCCGAGAACTTATCCATTCCTTTTAGAGTCACTGCAACAATTGTTCAAGATTCACAACTACAGGTGAATGAAAAAACTATATCTTCTTAAAGATTAAAAAGCTGGAGACCACCTTCCTATACCATTGCTTTCAATTAATAGAATCAAATGGAGGCATAGAGCACAAATGAAGGAAAGAGTAACTAGCTGATTTTGAACAGAGCACTCATGCTTCTAAGGACAGATTTTAAAAAGAATGATTATGCCAGGTATAAATCCTTCCCATCTCCTCATACATGGCTATATGTGTTTCAAAAAGAAAAGTCTGCCATCACATACCTCCTTCATATCTTCTTTGGCAGGTTTTATATTCATAAATTAAGAAAAGAGGACCTTCAAGTGAGATAGCTCTGTTACACGTTTAGAATGCATAGAAATCTAGTATTGTTTCCAGATGATAAACTGACAAAGAAGTATAGGGCAGTGGCTTCCATTGAAACACCGAACACGCCATATTAAATGAAATAGTGATCAGGTTCCATTATAAAATTATTAAGATTAGAACTGATTTGGAGAGATACCAGTTTGATCAAAGACTAATCCCATGTACAAAAAATCGGTTTCCTCTATATGTGAGTGTCCTATCCATGGCCCCAACACACCATAGATGACCTTGCAGCTCCAGAACTCCTTTCATCCCTGCTATTTCCCATACGAACTTGAATACTCTAAGAGCCCTGTCTAGCTGCTTCATCCCACTCCAAACCATCTCCTCCTCATCTGAAGTCAAAATCCTTCCCATGCTCAAGAGGAATGCACTCTCACCACCACCACCATAAATGCCACCACGTATGTCAACTTCGATGTCTCTAACATGTCCATAAAGGTAATACAATAGAAGTGTGAACAAACAGCGGGAAGAGTGACCCAACGTATTGGAGAGCTTCTTCTGAACCAAGTTTTCTTGATGTTGAACGTCCTTGTATCCAAGACTTTTATCAATTGACACATCCTTGATTTGAGACAAACCTTCTTTCATGGCTTCAAGCTTCCCCACATGATGAACTGACCACTTTTCACTTTTCAAACACTGAATAAGATCATGAAACATCTCAAGAACATCCTCCCAGTCACCACAACTAGGAGGATAACCAACACGTTTAGCAGGTGCAAGCCTCATCCACGATGTGGAGTCATGCTCAGACGAAGTATCCATATCACTTAAGAACTTTAAACAGCTTGAAACAATCTGATACCCCATGTTGTTCCCTTGGCCTAAACAATTATAATTCAATAAATCCATCTCTGATTTCAGCTCATTTAGTATCTCCTCCAGCGCAGCTCGCCAAATCCGATGCTGTGTAACCTGTTGGCATATAGTGAAACGCACTACCTTCCTCTGTTGTGCAGATACATTAAGAAAGTTACTAACTTTAGTAAGTGAATCCACAACCATTGGCTCTCTTTCACTTGATTTACTAAAACTGACACCTGGGTTCCTACATTTTCCATCAACTAACAACCCCTTCACATTTTCCGAAACTTTTTGCTGAACCGATGGAGACCCAACAAAAAACCTTACAAGTGACTTCAAAGTGTACATCTTATTCTGAATGTACTCATCAACAATGACAGACCCATCATTGACATTCACTAACCTTCCATCAATCATATCCACATGTTTTAACTGGTGGGTCAATTCTGTTATCTTTGGAAACACTTTCTCATACCATTCAATAGGCAAAACCTCTTCTTGGGTTTCTCCGGATGAGTGAAACAACTTCAAATTCAAATGGATAACTCTATTTCTCTTGTATTCAAAGCACTTTACACCGGTGAAAAACTTCTGTACATGTCTATACACCATCATTAGCTAACAACCTCCTCTATCTAATAATAAGTAAACCACACAGCAGGAACACTAACAATATTCACTGATAAGATATTGGATTCTTAAAAATGGGTCTTCAATTTCATCTCCAAAATCAATTCTTTTAAAACTGAAGCTTTCTTTCAGACATTTTATCGAACAAGTTGTGGGCCACAAATCCAGAATACAAAAACGAATGTTGTTGTGAGCTATTATGTGATAAAGAAACACTAAGAAATAACGAAATTTACTGTAAGGAAACAGTTTAGGATCTTGAATGAATGGAGAAGAAGATTAAAGCTCGAAACCTGAACTAAAATTGCTGTCGCTGTTGTTTGAATTATATAGCCGTTGTTGTTTTGATCTGGTTTTCTCATACGACGGAAATTGATAACTATGGGCCATCTATTTTTCAGACCCAAAAAAGCGGGTTCGTGATTTTTTCATGGGCCGGAAAAGCACCATTGTGCCCTTGAATGGATCAGGTATGGGCCCATAATCTTGATTGATTTAAGTTCTTTTTAGGGTTTTCTTGTTTAAATTGATTTTGAATTTGGCTCATTTTTTCTTCTTATTGGTTGGGAAGAAAACATAAGGTTGAGAAAACCACTCAAACTCACATGAGCATGTTCTTCTAAAGTTTTTATGCAGATTCATGAGTTTAATTTTCAAAACTTAATTTAATTATGAATCATTTCATAAGCCTTAATAAAAAAAAAATTAACATAGAAGGATGAATTTATAATTTATTTTTAAAAAAATACATAACTTTAATAAATTTATTTTACATTTTTATTTTCTAACCAAACATGTTTCTATCTCTTCTCTTCTAGGACACTAACAAAATGAAACATAAAATTGCATTCCTCAGTATAGCCAAAATTTTATTTTTATTCTTGAAAAAAATCAAATAGATTCTAAATAGTTATCAATTAGTTTTAAGGATGTTTGAGAGTGTGTTAGCAGTTATTTTTTAAAATATTTTTCGTTTGAAAATACATCAAAATAATATTTTTTTAAAAAATATTTTTGATAACAACACATTAAAACGATCCAAAAACATAAATTTATTTTTTTAACTCAGATTTTCATGAAACACAATTTTAAACGACATCTTAAGACGTCATGATACTATTTTTGTTTATATCTTTTTGATATAAAAAAAAGGGTTGATTTGAGCAATACCACCCATCATTAATTATCTTTTCTTTCTCGGATTCAATTGCATATATATATATATATATATATATATATATATATATATATATATATATCATACTACATTGTAGTATTGTGCCAATTATGGATCGAGTTTGAATGTTCATCAATTTCCCAAGATTCATAGAATTTTCCCAAGAGCATGTGAAATGAATTCCCTCGAATTATGGCTGTGTGGTGTGTAGAAAGACTAGGTAGCTAGCTAGCTAGCAAGCTACAACATGTTTGGTTTCTAAAAGGAAGTAAAGGGAAAAGCTTTAATAGGATTGGAGCATGCTTGGTTTTATAAAAGTTAGAAAAAGGGAAAACTTTTATCAAAGTTAAACCCATTTTAATTCCTATGCCATGAATTGGATAAAAGCTTCTCTTGTTTTTGCTTCCATTGACCATCACAGTGTTGATAATTAAATCTCAACTCTTGTACTTAATCCACTGCCATTGTATATAGTTTTTCATAGCTTTTAGGGCCCCAGCTGACATTGATTAAAGATGTTGGTGTTCTTCTTTTCTGAGCAATACCACCCATCAATTGTCTTTTCTTTCATGGGATTTGATTCTTCATCAGTTTCCCAGGATTTAAAGAATTTTCCCAGCATATATATGTATATAACTCACTAATTGATCATGCCATTGCTTCGATATATATTTCCCCATTCTTGTAATCAGAGAATTTAAAATGATCATTTACTCCCAGACCATTGTGAGTTTATTCTAATCATCGATCCGCGGCCAATTTCTGTACGTTTATCAGAAATTTTACCTTTGTATACTCATCTTTTTAGAAAGAAAAGGAAAGAAAGTGGATCTAGCACTTTAAGTCCTGCCCTTCTCAACTTCAAAAGCAAAGAAAATTAACAATGCAACTCTCCAAGTAATTATTTTTTTCCCATAAACCGAGAATTTTTTTATAAATAATATAGTGATATTGGGTTAACTTGGTGACATGAGGCTTGTACGGGTTTCAAGTGAATTAGATGAAAGTTGATTAGATTAAATTTGATTAACTCGATAGTTTAATTTAGATTTGAATAACTTAATTAAATTTAAATAAAACTTGATTTGTTTTTTTAAAATATTATTTTATATTAACACAAGTTAATCTAGATTTGTTCCCGTCTTATAAGCCATAAATTATATCAAGTTTTATATCTATAAATGGAATTGCGAGAAACAGAAATATAGAAGTGAGCAAAACCAAGCCTAATACCACAATAATCTTTAATCAAGTAATTTTACAGATCAAAGAGAGATATCCTAGCTCGACGTCGTCTTCTCTAGAAATAATTAAACACAGTACTTTCTTTACATTTCCATGGTCACTTAAGCTTCAAACTTAAAGTGATGTTTGCTGATCAAGAACTACACAGTTGAACCTTCTTCTGAAGAGAATGTGGGCATGCAATCATGGTAAACGCAGTGAAAACATGGCGCATAAACCTCTGAAAGAAATAAGCACTGCACCAGCAACATGGACATGCACCAGGGTGACATGATTAAATGAGCAAGTACTTGACTTCACTAACATCAACAACAAGGCAGATGAAGTAACATAAAGCCAAGCTTAAAGTGAAACAAAGAATCTTGCTAAAAGCTATACAATGGAGTGTAGTAGCAGACACTAATAAATGTGTGGTTACTTTTTGACCAATCAATTTTCATGTTAAACGTATACCCAAGAGGTCAATGAGGGAACCCATGAAAGGTTAGCCTTAAAAGCTTTGGAATCAAAGCTAAACTTTGGAATCCTATGTGAAATATACTTTTAAATATGTTCACCCAAAGAGCTGAAGAAATTCGAAGTTCATTAGATTACACAAAGCTAACCCTATCCGTTAAATATTAAAGCACAGAAAGACTATATATATATATATATATATATATATATATATATATATATATATATATATATATATTAAATACCTTACTTTTCCATTGTTGCCAAGCACAAGAATGATAAGTGTTTAATTTTTTCTTATTTTCTTTTTGCAGATTAAACAAGATCTTTGAACTCGAGATCATCTCTTAAGAAAATGAGACACGCAAATACCCGTTGAGGTGTGCTTTACTAGTCTTTTTAATTTTACTAATTAATGAAAGTATTTATAATATAATCAATCTTTAATTTATCAACATTTTTTTCCGCAAACATATGTATTTGACAATAGCATCACATGCGCGAAGGCAAGCTTAGGGTTTATATAAGAATATATACAAGAGTATCACACAGTAACAAGAACATAAACTAGAAAGAATGGTTGCAGAAAACATCATGGAGTATTGTATACTTTCTATGTCAAGAAAGAAGAGAACACAAGTATGCATGGTGATCCGGCCAAGAGAGGTGCTAACAACTACTCTTGTATAAGCTGGTTGCTTGTACAATGAAAGGAGTCAATGATCCATGTCATTCGCTCATCATTCGTTTGGTCAACTAGGAAACCAATAAGAGATGTTAATGAGTCAACATCTTTTATCCATAATTTGCAAATGAACTTTGATAATTTAACTTTTTATATATATATATATGTCTAGAATAAACTGAAATGGCATGATTTTGAATAAAAATTAAAAAATATTTTTAGAATTAATTCAGTTAAATTTTATTTGGATATGACTGAGTCAATCAAAATACAAGTTGCCAGATTATGTTATTTGTATTTGATAAAATTAACTTTTTAAATGATTTAAAAGCAAACTCAATTTAAATTAAATTTCAAATTAACAGATCATCGGATTAATCCGTTAGAATGAATCGAGTTAATATTCTAGCTAAGAAGAGACTATTCGTGTAAATTGCTGAAAATTATTTAAACTTAGGTTTTAGTTTAGCATTATATATATATAGCCTTGAAGCTATTTGCATCCAATTCTCTTATAGTGTTATGGTGGAATATCTTTCATTCTTGGGAAGATATGATGCTTATTTTGTCAATTTAAAGCATAGCTGATTAAATTCTCTCAAAGATATCCATTGAATCCAAAATCCATTAATTATCTTGCATTGGTTTAACCAAAAAGATCCCACTGTGGTCCATGAAACAACTCCTTTTAATTGCTTTTGCAGAGATATGGAGAATGGTGATTAATTTACAGTAATTTTAAGTCAAATATTCCTTGGACCACTGTAAGGAAAAGCAGTCTTGTAAACCTTATACTAGAACATTGCAATAAAAAATAAAAAAAAATTAGTACTGGTAAACGTATTATAACTCTATTAACAAGGAGAGGGATTTCATAATTAATTTAGTAAATCAAGCACACCTTAGACTGAGCGACAAGGGCTTAAACCTGTCTCAAAACACAAAGACATTGATACCAAGTACAGAACTACATGTCTATATTTAAGGAACCTGACAAATTACTAGCTAATGATATATATATAGCTCTCCTTGAACTTAATTTCACTCCCATGATCCTTCTAAAGCTTCTCAGCTTAAGAGTACAGCTATCCAAAAGAACAAAAATAGAGGTAATTAATTAAGAGCAAAAAGATTATAATCCAAGATTTCTCATGAGCCTTCTTCGTTAATTCCCTCCTTGCAGCACTGCAGGACCTGAAATTTGGATCATGAACAAAAAGTGTATGTTAGCTGAATAAAACTGAAATTTGTATCATCACATGAAAGCGTATATATATATAAGGGCAAATTATCCATACACAAAAATGCTATCGATATCGATGATTAATACGAAGACTTGTTGCTGCTAGATTCTCTTGGTGCATTGCATCTATAGCATTCAGTCCTGCTAGCAAAGTTGTGCTCGTTGCAACCGGACCTGTGAAATTTAAGTTAAGAATATGGAGAAAAAAGGTGCCAAATTAAGTATTTTTCAGATTTGAAAGGTACAAACAAATTAATATGCATCAACCTGGTGCAAATCCAGTCTCCGGATTTCCAATTACGGCTAGAGCCACTGCCCCCGCCCCCGCCCCCGCCCCCGCCGAAGCCATAACCTCTCATCCGTGACATCTCAGCATCAAGTCCACCACCAGAGGATTCATCCTTGGACACACCACACTTGAAGCAGCTTGAACGACTAGCAAAGTTGTGAGCTCCACAATTGCCAGCCGTGCAATACCAATCACCAGGCCTAACATCAGGGCCCGTAAATCCGAACGAGCCCCCTGATGATCTTCCACCGAAACTTCCATAGTGATCTCTCTCTCCGGGCCTTGGATCACCACAACGCTGGCATGAGTCCCTCCTTTGAAAGTTCAAGTGCTGGCATGACCTGCAATTCCAATCTCCTGGTCTGCTCATCTTCCCTTCTCCAAAATTCCAAACCAGTCAGTTAGTGCATTAAGGAGATGCATGCTACAGTTTTTATAAACATATTTGTACTGATAAAAATTCTACGCAGAATTAATGTGATTATGAGGCATGGTTTAGTGCTACATGGAGCTTGAATCCAAATACCAGGAGAGGAAATGTGACCAACATACAAGTTCTTAGGTCCAAAAGAAGATGGACGAAGGTCCTTACCTCGAGAAAGAAGAAAGGAGAATCAACACGTACAGAAATGAAGTGTAACCTAGCTAGTAGTTGAAAGAGCAATAGATTGTTTAAGGAACTTGTGATTTAAGTGTTGGGGTTAAGGCTATTTATATACTTGTTTTAGACCTCGATTATGGGGTAGATTGAGGTAGGCAGAAGAGGGTTAGGCTTTCTTTTTCATATTCTTCACTTTGCTTCCTTACGCGATGTGTAACGGATTGATAAAAAAAAAAAAAAAGATTTTGCAAGCTCTAAGATTATAATCTTAAACTTTAGAAAAAATTATCTTTATATATTCTAAAATTTAATAATTTTTAAAACGGTTATGGAAATAACTTGTAAATTATTTAAATAGATGCTAAACTAATCCAAGTTGAAGGAAAAAAAAATCCTAAAATAACTATTAAACAAAGAAAATCATGAAACATTTAATTTTATCCCATCTAATAATCAAATATAAAATTATATATGTTTTTGTTAAAAAAACTTATTTATTAATGTGGGTTTTTTCTTGGACTTGAACTTGTTCATCTTATTTATAAACGTATTTATTAAATGTTTTGAATTATTTTTAAAAAAATAAAAGAAAAACTAATTAAAACACTCAATTAAAGGCTTAGAAATTATGACATGATCTACGTGAATATAATCAAGCAGTCATCTTACATATATAGATTTATCATCGTGACCATTGTATCAGTAATGAGATCTAATGTACTAATTATAATAACATAGTTTAATTTGATTAATCCAACCAGATTTTGTAACAAATTTATCTGTCTGGGGCCTAGCTTATTTCTATGGATTAAGGGCCCATGCAGTATAATTTAGGGCTAATCTTCCTCATGATTAATTAATTAATTTGATTACATGTAATTGCATAATGATCACTTCTTCTAGAACTAAATTAACATAAAAAAAACAGTATGTTTAATTGTATCCTTAATTATCAATGACCTATAATTGCCTTGGCTACATATTAATTAGCTAGGGTACGTACTTAATTATTATTTTTTTTCAAAGGCAATGACATGATCATATATAACCAATCATCAAGTCCCAGCAAGTACTGCAAAAGCTACAGCACTAGTGAAGTTGCCCTGGAATTTGTTCTTTAATAATTGAAATCAGAATTCCATCGCTGTAATTCCTTGTCTAAATAATTTGCTACTCTCTCAGAATTCACATATCAATCATTGCTAGCTACAATATAAAGCACGATGCTCCTAGGTAGCCTGCGGTCTATGCCTATTGGCATGCATATCAGAATATAGATCAAGGAGTTGAAGATTTTGTGGGATTTATGAGACTCGATCTCTAGAACTGCATCTGCCCCTGTGCATGTCCCCACATAAAGTATGTATTGTAACCAGTCAGGACAACATAGCCCTACCAAAATCTTTTTAATCCTGTATACAATGAACCAGAGGAAAGTAAAACCTTTTGACTATGGCATTTTAGGGCTCTCTAGCTGCTTGTTTTCTTACAAATAGAATGAAGGGATCCATGCAAGTAGAGGGATCGGGGAATATTGGTCTGAGTTTGTGGGTCAGGATTGGATAAGGAGGAACAAAATCCACAACTTATTACCAGACAAATTGAATATTCTACGTGTGTGTATATATATAAAAACATTAGAGAGAAGACCCCACTTCTTATGATCTTATCTTAGAATAACAATCTAAGAGGTCATGTCTCCTTTCAATAATATACTTGCCAGCAGTCACTATATAGGAAAAATGGTGCTTCCTTTTCAATTTTGAATATTCCTTTCATATATTTTGTACTTCTTGGGACTTAATTGTGGAAGATAAGTCAAAAGGGTTCTAACACAAAACCCCAATTTCTTCCTTCACTTTTAATTTCTGAATTGTGGATGTATGTATGTATGTATGAATGAATGAAAGCTTTGATTGATTCTCACAATAGTGATTATTACAGGAAACAACATTAAATCACCAAGCAATACCAATTGAAATCAAGTATGATTATACCTGCTAAGTATAATTAGCTAGCTAATAGTCATTTGAAGTCAATTTTCCTAATTATACATGATCGAATTTTACTTAATTATATCTAGAATGAGATATTGGCTAGTTAATCATGCCCTCTTACAATATTTTAGTATGTATATTCTCTCACAATCTAGTCTTAGAATTGAAACTTGTAATAACTCTTAGGAAACAAATTATTTGCCAATTAGGCCAGCTTGCAAGCTTGATAGATGTTTGAATTTGGTTGAAGCAAAAGTAAAAGTTGCATGGCTAGTTGTAAGTTGTAAACTTCAAGGAACGTCCTTTTGCATTCCAGTTAAATATTATGATCCCCTCACATTGCTTGGGGAAAAAAACCAGAGCAATAGGGCTATAGCTGCTGTCTGTTCTTCTCTGTACGTACACTATTTGATAGGAAGGTTCGAATTAAGGGGAGAATTAGTGATTAATTAATTGATTAGGAGAGTAAGGTTAAGAATTAAAGAAACAGAAATTAAATGGTAGAGAGTTTCGATAAAGATAGTCGATGATGGAAGAGAAGTCTTCGAGGTTTCAGATTTTGACCATCTTTTCTTTTCTTTTTCTTGATCATCTTCACTACTGCAATGGCTTTTTCAATGTCATTTTCCCTCGCTATAGCTTCTCATAGTTAATATTATTCCCAATCCTCTCCTGAGTTATATTCTCTAATGCACATTCCCCTTCTTTCTCCTCCCTTTTAAGAAAGAGAAGAAAAACAATTACTGATAAAATTAAATCCAATTAATACCGTGCAAGGCAATACACACACACACACCCACCATTTTCTTGGGGAATGGTAAAGAAGGCTCTGTGGCAAAAACTGTGAAAAAGCAGCAAAAAAGCAAGGGGGATTCGATTCTCTTTGGGAAATGCTTCCATGCATGACCATGACCAAACCCTCCCTCTATTGCTCCCCAACGTATACATATTCTGACTCTCTTTCTAATCCTACTTTCTCTTTTTAATCTCTCCAATTACAGGATGCCAGCTTCCATACTGACACAAGAATTTATATACACTTTTTCCTGTAATTCCATGCATTAACATCATTAATGCATTTCCTTTTTCTCTCTTGACGTACGTACATGTGACCTTTGTATTTTTGGTTATGGAAAAAGTAAGTTGTGCATAAACTTTGGTTCGGTTTTCTTCTCGTGGTACAACGTGGTTTGGACTTTGGTGTCGTTTGTGTCTGTCTTAATTGTAAATTTTAAGTTATTTGATTGATTAATATATATTATAATTTTATATGAATTTTTTGAAATCTTGATTAAAATACATTTATAGTTTTTAATTGTTCTTGAATTAACTTTTTCAAACCGTAACTACAAAAAATTATATATTACAATATCGAACACATATTTAGACAAACATATTGTTTTTAAATGGCCGCACCCAATATTTATATGAAATTTGAAATTTTTATTAAAAAATTTCAGATTTAAATCCTAGAAAAAATATATGACTATAAATCCTCTTAATTTAACCAAGGTGCATTAAATCATTCGCTAAACCAATGTATCTTCATCCTTTTTTTATTTTTCTCTTTTGGTCCCTAAATACAAATGAATGAAGCTAATTAATTTCATTATATATTTGATTTTGATTCCTATAATAGTATAAGAGAATCATATTTGATTTTTAGCAATGTGGGCGTGAAGATTTCTTTTTATGAAATATATTTTTGTGTTTTGATTCAAGAAATTTATTTAAACGGGCTAGCTAGCATCCTTAGCATGTCTGAAATGTTGGGTGATCGAGCACGTAGTGAATGAAATTTCTATATTATCATAAATACATGATTACTTTCAATATAAAGGAAAATTAGTCTTAATTAAACCATGGAAATTTATATACTAAAAGTAAAAATGTTCTACGTGATGCGTACGTGTTAGGATCTGCATGCACGTGAGGCGGTAGAGGTGATATATGAACGTGATATCACCAACAATGATAAAAGTCTTCTCTTCTCTTTTGCTTTTTGTTCCTCCAATATCTTTTCCTTTGTGCTTCTTCAGAGTTCAGACTCCCCAAAATCAGCCCTTTGAGCTTAATCTTCCTTAGGGCACAGCCCTCCTCTCGCTTGTGAGCAAAGCATTGTGTCTTGCATTAGCAAAGCAAATTAATCAGAGATAGGAATCAATCTCAAATTCCTCAGGTGCTTATATGGTTAAAGGGTAGAAAAGGGGGGAAACCTTACGTGGTATTTTAATTAAGAATC
>Ga0325414_1003301_pt1 | contig 16734 bp, 8 predicted proteins | sample PopdelMetagenome_8_FD_206183 | JGI IMG/M metagenome (GOLD analysis project Ga0325414, IMG submission 206183) | Populus deltoides microbial communities from Bellville, Georgia, United States - Leaf-PdKOR-R3 | ecosystem: Host-associated > Plants > Phyllosphere > Phylloplane/Leaf | place: USA...
CATGATTCTTTTGATATCCCAATCTGTTCATACCATATTTGTACAGTCTTTTGCAGTGCAATTAAGAAACACATTTAAATTCATACTCTATATACGACAGAATTGTCCAGGAAAAATCATAAAGAGTAGGAGAAAAATTGATGTGTGTGTGTGTGAGAGAGAGATAACACATATTCTTAAATTAATAAAATAAAAGAAAGTTTGCAGAGGGATATTTGTGAAAACAAAATTTAAGTTGGTTTTATCGTCATTTTGATCCTCTGTGTTCCTTCATTTTATACGTTTGGTACTGCGTTTGTACCTGCGTTTCCTCAAAATTTGAATTTTTTTTTTTTTTGCTAAAATTGAGTGCGGTTTGTACTTTTTAGATCGTTTTGATGTGCTGATGTCAAAAATGATTTTTAAAAAATAAAAAAACATCATTGGCATGCATTTCGGCACGAAAAATTATTTGAAAAGCACCCGCAACCACACTGCCAAACACGCTGTTAGAAGAACAAAAAACTATTTACGATTCATCGTCTCCGGAGTACAAATTAGGTCTCGGCCTCATCTTATTAGATGATGTGGGCTTGCTGGTAAATGGCTGTTATTTTAAGATATGAGATTCGATACCTTTTATACTCTCAAACTCAACCGTTCATTAGTTTACTAAATATTTAAATCAATGGTTAAGATTTGATTGCACGATGTTCTAAAGATAAATCTATTTTTTTTTTAGTATACTCCCTCCGTCCTCTAAAGACCACAATAATATTTAAAGAGAAAAAAAAAGATGGGCCATATTATGCTATTGCGGCCTCGCACTTTTTTTTTATAAAATATTTAGGTGTCATGAAAAAATTTTAAATAAATAAAATTTTTTAATAACTTGAGTTATTTGAATTAGATTGAGAAAAAAAAATAATCATAACGAACAAACAATTATTTTTTTTTAAATACAACCATGATAATTTGGGAAAAAAATCTTTTATCCGAGAGAAAAAAATCAATATTATTTAATTTTCAGCTAATTAAATATGAAAGGTTGAAATAGAGTAAAAATAAAATAAAATAACTAGTGCAAGTCAACTAGAGCAGCATGATAGACATGTAATCTAGAGATTAAAGAGTAAGTTAGTCCGGGTTAACTCGTCAAACCTATATCTTAAATCATGAGATTGTGTTAACCCACCAAATCTACATCTTAGGTTATGAGATCGTGATAACCTGATAGAAAAAAAATAACAAAGCCATTCTTGAGTTTGTTACAAAATCATCATCCTAAAATCATTGAAGGTGCAGACCTTACGACTGTAAAACATACTCAAAACTCTCTCATCTTGATCAGAGAATCAAGCTTTGATGAATACGGATCACTCTTTGATCAAATACATAAAAATCCTAGCTTGAAACCCTATAAATACCCTTGGAAAATCAGTATAGAGAGGAAAGAAAGAGAGAGAACAAAGGAAATGGGAGAAAGGCAATGGAGAAAGCGAGAAAAAGGTGAGGAAATGATTAATAATGAAACTCCAAGTGTGAAGGTTTAAGAACCTAACACAAGGATTTCCTCAACTTTGAGAGAAAGTAGCAGCTTAGAAGAAAAGAAAACAAGGGGTAACAACCACCATTATGAGTTTCAGGAAGGTATAATCCTTCACTAACCTAGCAGATGATATCTGTGAGACACATCTCTAGCTTGTTTTACATGTTTAAAGATATTTTTTTAACTTTTTTTAATGTTATGATGTTATTTAGTTTTGATTTCAATTAATACATAAAATGTTTGTTGTTATTATAAATCTTACTTAGAGTTGTTGTTGGTGTTATTGGATGCCAAGATAATATGTTAGTGTTTGATTTTAAAATGGTTTTTCTATTATGCCAGTAGGTGTTTGATGTCTTTTTTAGGGCTTGCTGATGCATGTTATAGGTTCTTGATTTTTTGTTTTAAGTTCTTCTGAGTGTTAAAATATCAATTTTGAATCCAAATTACATAAATATGTAGGCTATTTTAAGTTGCAGTTTTGAAGATTGGAACCTGTTACATGATTTGGATGTTTTGATGTTATTTGTTAGTTTTTGTTTTATTCAAACATGTTTAGTTATGGTAGTATGACTTGTTAAAATGAATAAAACATGTTTTAGAGGTAAAAAAAAATTATCAATTTTGGTGGCTTGATAATAGCTGGATTTATTTTTCTGGATAGTTGTTGGGTTTAAGCAACGTTCTTAGGAAGAACATTGCCTTAACCCTAAGATTTGAACCAGTTTTGGTTCAATTCTTTGCACTAAATTATTCGGGCAACTTGACTAGTAAATAATCTTGGATTTGTTTGCATCAATAACAAGTTTTTGGGAGTTTTAATATGAGGGTTTTTGTTTTGAACCAAAACTCATTTTAACAAAATCGTATTAATTCTTTGATAATCAAAGTGGATAAATGCTAGATTATGGATACTTTCATGATTTCTAACATTTCTATATCTTTGTTTTGATTGTATCTAATTTAATTTGGGATCCACATTATTGGGTTTTCCTTGGATGTTCTTCGTGTTCTTAAGTTGTTCTTAATTTTTTTGCGTTTGAATCGTTTTTTGTGTTTTTGTGTTTTTTTTAAGTTTGATTTATTTTAAGTTTTAGTTTCAGTTTAGTTTTAGGGTCAAACCAGTGTTTTTTGTTTGATTTATTGTCGAAATTTTTTTAGGTCAAAATCAGTTCAAAGGGTTAAGAACCTGTTTGACTTATAATACTTTTGCTAAAGGTTTTTTGGGTTTAAAAGGGTGTTTGTGTTTAAGGGTGTGTTTGGCAAACACCCCCTTAGACCTATTTTGACAGTTTTGATTTTAAGAAAAATGAGTTTTTGTCAAATAAAGTCTAAATAAAATAATAAAAAAAGATTTTTTTCCCCTTTCATATGGCCAAAAACCCTTAAAATTATTCGACAATTTTGTTTTTTTAAAAAATCTAAGATATTTTGGCCTGTTTTTTTTTTAAAAAAAGATGTTGCATAGATTTTACAAAAAAGTTCGTAAAATTTCAAAGGAATTTGGTGTATATTTTAAAAATATTAAAAATTTATTTTTGGCAAGAAAAATATATTATTCACTTATAATATAATGAAAAAAAAAACCCTTTATGAGGTTAATATCTAAAATATTATTGAGAATAATACAACTCATTCATTCATAATATAAGGGTAAAAAGACCTGCAATGTATTTTATTTGAAATATTATCGGAATGATGTAATAACTAAAAAATTCAAGTTCACCCCGAAAGAAGCTTCAATGATAATTGAGTACATTTCACTGTTTTAGACCAAGTTCTTTTACGCAACCAGTTTTACTTATCTAGAATATCTAAAAAGATCAATTAGAGTTTCTAGTAACCATAATACCAGGTGATGACTATTTTAACCAACCAAAAACCATTCTAGAAATACCGCCCGAGAAATGTTATCGAGCCCCCGCAAGGAGAGAACACCACTAAATATATCAAACAATTTATTAAACTTGAAAGATAAATTTAGAAGTAAAGTATTTATCAAAGAAATATAGAATTAGTGTAAGCTAACAATAATTTGTTGTCAACCATTTATCTTTAAGGTCTTTATTATTCCTATCTTAGGTGCAAAGGAATTAAGTCATCTAGCCTTATAGGATTTTAGCATCACGTGGTTTAAGTCTATATTACTTTACTTAGATTTATTTATAAACTTTTAATTTTTCACCAAATAAACTATAAAAAAATCTTGTATTTTTTCTAGGTATGATAAAGGGTTTTGGATTTTACAACAAATATGTCAACTAATAGTTTTTTTAGATTAATTTTTTATTAACCCATATTATTTTAATCATGTTAACAATTATGGTTAAATAACTTAAGTGGGAGAACACCATTCAACAAATGTTTATCCCTAAAAATAACCAAAACCAACTATAAATTTAGCTTAATAGGTAGTATATGTTAGAATCTATAAACCAAAGGCTAAAAATGTAATATTTTGAATGACTTTTGTAACAATCTTTTGATTTAAATTTAAAATTTATATTTTTTATAAATGAAAATTTAAAAATTAAAAATTAAATTAATATGTAAAAGAAATTACAAACCTGACTTAATGTGTTAATTTCACATGTCAAGTTAAGAAAAAAAAAAAACACCAACTAGATCCAGCAATTGCTCAAAGGAAACCAGGGGACTACACGTCGTTTCTAATAAAAGAAGCCTAACTCAACAAACAAATAAACAAAAATATAAATATAAAATAAAGACTTCTCCTCCTCGAAGCTAAATTAAAAAGAAAACAATGAAGCAAGCAAGGTTGATGATGAATGTACGACTTACCAGCTTATACAGTAATACTCCTATTGTTATTATTATCTGTTGCTGCTGATGATGAATGTTTGTTTTTATGCCTAATAAAGCAGTAGCAAATGACAGCAGAAGAAACTAACAAGCCCAAACCCGTGACCCCACACACCAAACTTGCCACCAACAGCAGGTGCCTCACATGATCATCACCACCGCCTTTACCACCACCACCACCACCAACGGTTCTCCACCACGACGTGTCGCTTGAGTTCTTTACTTTGGGCAATGCAACGCCAGTTGACGGCGACATCGTATTTCTCGTCGCTGGATTAGATGCTCCGAAGAATTCTTTCATGTAAGGTGGGAATTTCGCCCCTGTTGGTGGCAGGCTCTGGTGATCCAGCCCGTGATCTGACGGTCGTAATTCCCTGGCTTTTGAGTGCTGTATGATGGTGATCGTCATGATGATCGACAGCTGCATGTAGATAGCCGTTACTTTGGTGATTTCTTTTGAAAAAGCCATTTTCAACTGTTCAGGCGATCCTCGTTTGTCTCTCGCTATCTCAAAAATAAAACATAGGAGGAGTAGATGAAAACAACCGTTGATATGCAAGGAAGGATCATCTTCTATCTAGTGTTTGTTTATTTGTCGGTTAGGACTTAGGATAGGATGGTCTTCTCATTTTTCTTGTTCTTGAACTAGTTTAAAGGCATTCGGGTTGCATAAAAAAATATAACATAACAAAAATACATGGATGTTGAAAAGTTATTTGGCTTTGCTGGAAAGTAGTTTTTTTTATGAAAAATAAATTCAGGAGAAAGTGAATTTCAGAAAAGTATTTTCCGATGTTTAGTACTGTAATGAAAAATAAGTTGGAAAACACCTTCCAATGTTTGGTGATGTCATGAAAAATGAGCTGGAAAATAACTTATTAATATTTTATTTTTCTTAAGTTTATTAAAATAATGAAAAACAAATCTTACAAATTAAAAAGTTGAATGAGAATGAAATTAAAAAAATATATAATTTCATAAATTATCTCAAATAAAATAAATAATAATCAAAATAATAGAGATCAAATCTAAAAAATTTAAAAAAATAAAAGGTGAAGAAATTAAAATAATAATAATTAACATTTCATAAATTATTTCAAATAAAATAAATAACAGTCAAAAGAATGAGGACCAAATTTGATAGATAAAAAATTTCAATAAAAAAATGATAAGGAAAAAGCAAATAGGAATTATAAAAATAAGGACCAAAATTAATATAAAAATTAAATTTTAAGAGATGGAATTGAAAAATAAATATTCAAAACAAATTATATATAGCAATCAAAAGTTTAAAGATCAAATTTGATATAATCAACAAATAATAACATTTCTAAATTTTTCACAACTTCCGGAAAGTGTTTTCTGCCCAAATTTTCCAGGGAAACACTTTCCTGAAAACCAAGCCAAATTTTTCTTTGACTAAAAAGTGTTTTCTGTTGACCAACTTTTCTAATGGCAAACAAACACAGGAAAGTTTGAAAAGTGGTTTCCTGAAAACCACTTTCCGAAAAACAAACACAGCTAAAAAGGAAAATACTTTCCTAAAAACCAAACCAAATTTTTTTTTGACTGAAAAGTGTTTTCAGTTGACCGAAAAGTGTTTCCGTTGACCGGAAAGTGTTTTCCGTTGACCAACTTTTCTAATAACAAACAAACACATGGAAGTTTGGAAAGTTATTTCCCGGAAAGTGAATTTCAGGAAACAAACATGACCAATATTTTTATTAAATTTGATTTTGTGATTCAATCTTGAAATCTGATTTGATTTTTTATGTAACTCGAATTCAAAATTAAACCATGTAAAAATTATACATACATAATTCAATTTACTTTATCCATTCAAATGCTTCTTAGTCGATTCAAACATTTTCTACATGTTTTAAATAAAAAATAGATTGAAAATATTAGGTAAACAAAAAAAAAATTCTATTAATTTTTTTGGTCAAACCCAAGCTACCATCCCATCTAAAAAAACATATTGATAAATTCTATATGTTCAGATTTTTTCATTATATGTTGGTATTTTTAATTTGATCATTATTCTTATGATTTTTTTTCCTTGATTTTTTTATAAAAATTTTATTATTTTTAATTTTACTCTTTAATCCAAGTTAATAGTGCATCATATATATATATATATATATATATATATATATATATATGTGTGTGTGTGTGTGTGTTTTTTTTTTTTTCTTTTCTCATTTATTATCATTGTTTTGTTTTTTCATGTGAATATAATAAATCCAACTTATTTAATTAGTCGGTTCCATAATTTAAATTATTATATTTTCTTACAAAAATCGTTTTTGCAATGCTAAAATATTTTATTAAAAAAATAATATAGATATAAGGAGTAGGGTGAATACCAATCTAGTTATTGTATAAGAGCCTGTTTAAAATTGTTGTAGTGGTGATAGTTTAAATTATTTTTTTAAAAATTTATTAAAATAAAATTATTTTTAATATCATTATATTAGAAAAATCTGAATACATTAAAAAAAATTATTTAAAAAAAGAGTTAAAATTTTTAAAAAGTAAAACACACCCTGAGTAACGTAACAACGAAGAAACGCGTGAATTGTTGTTTGGACCAACTACATAAAAAGCTCGCCGCCGCTTGCTTTTGTCTTTTTAATATATACTTGGCACTCGCACGTGCTTGCGACTGCTGAAGGACTGATAAATATAATAAAGAGCATTAAAGCAAAACGATGCGACAACTACACGACAACAGTTTTCTACTCTCGCATCACTCTCAATAGTGAAAAAAGAAGAACACATTGGAAAATAATCTTGTTTTAAATCGCTGTTTATGATTGTGCTGGTAGATATTTTTTTTTGTTAAAAAATAATTAATATAATTTTTTAAAAAATTTTATTTTTAACATTAACATATTAAAATAATTTAAGTAATTTTTTTAATTTTAATTAATTTTTATTTGAATCACACTCTAAATAGGAGTTTTTTTTTATTATTATAATGAAACACAAGGATTATATCTCAAATCAATCAAAAACTAGTAATTAATTATAAGCATTTTCTCTTTATGCTAAAATTACGGGGTATCAATGGCATTGATGATTTGTTTATCATCAAATCAAATGAGTGGATTCGTGTTGTACTGTTGGCCTGCCTGTGTTCACATCTCTCTCTCTCTATCTTTTTTCACTCTGTCAAATTAATTAATTATAATTAAAAAACATCAACCTTTTTAATATAATATCGACTGTTAGGTTTTCTTTTTCTTTTTTTAATTATTATTTTTATTTAATTTAGTTTGTTAATATTAAATTTTTTATTTAATTATCAAATTTTCATTACATGGATTTCATATTTGACAAGTTAATCTAGTTACTTCATATTTTCTTTTTTTTTTCTTCATTAGTTTTTTTTTCATGTAAGTTTTTTTTCTTTTTATTTAATCTTTTTTTTTGTTTAATTTAGTTCATTAATATTAAATTTTTCTCTATTTAGCTATCACACTCTCATGATACGAATCTCAGGTTCGACAAATTAACCTGGTTTGGCGAGTTAACCAAGTTGATTCAGTTTTTTTTTTTCTTCATTAGTTTTTTCTTCCAATTTCATCTTTTAATATTGTAACTATAACTAAAAGAGATCAACCTTTCACCGTGGATTGCACTGTGCAAATTCATAGTGAAAGGCATGTCTTTTAGTTATAGGTTTTTTTTTTGTTGCTTTTTTCTTTGTTTTTTTCTTTTTAATTAATCTTTTTTTGTTTAATTTAATTTGTTAATATTAAATTTTTTTCTATTTAGTTATTACACTCTCATAACACGGATCCCAGGTTTGACAGATTAACCTGGTTTGGCGGGTTAACCTAGTTGATTCAGATTTTTTTCTTCCAATTTCATCTTTTAATATCAATTTGATTAAGAATTAAATTTCATAATTTGTTTTTATTTACTTTTCATTAGATTATCGTAATCTCATGAGGGGATTTATTGTATCCCTCCTCACGAAGCATTATTCATTGGAATAATGCTTTGCTTTGTTTTTTTCCTTTACAATTAATCTTTTTTTATTTAATTTTATTTTTTAATATTAATTTTTTTCTATTTATTTATCATACTTTAATGACACGACCTTGCAACCAGATCCACATCCAAGGCTCTTGGGTCTGGTGTTGTAGCCAGACCCAAGGCTCTTGGATTTGGCGTTGCAGCCAGATTCACTTAAACTTGGGTAATGCAAGTTTAATATTATTATTTGTATTATAAATATTATTATTTTTATTATAATGAATATTGCTAATATAATAATTAATAAATTTAAAAGAAATATTATTAGTTATAGGGTTTTTTTTGCCTTTTCTTTTTAATTAATCTTTTTTTGTTTAATTTTCTTTGTTAATATTAATTTTTTTTCTATTTAGTTATCACACTCTCATGACATAGATCACAGGTTTTATGGGTTAAACCAGTTGATTCAAATATTTTTTCTTTTTCTTAAGTAGTTTCTTTCTTCTAATTTCATCTTTTAATATCGATTTGATTAAGAATTAAACTTTATGATTTGTTTTGCTTACTTTTCATTAGATTATTGTGATCTCATGAGGGGATTTTACTATACCCCTCCTCGCAAAGCACTATTCATTGGAATAGTGCTTTGCTTTGTTGTTTTTTTCTTTTCAATTAATCTTTTTTTTAGTTTAATTTCATTCTGTAATATTAAATTTTTTTCTATTTAATTATCATACTTTTATGACACGACCTTGCAGCCAGACTCACTTAAACTTGGGTCATGCAAGTGTAATATTATTATAAATATTACTCTTGGGTCAGGCGTTGCAGCCAAACCCAAGGCTTTTGGGTATAGCTTTGCAAAAAAACATAACACTTTTAGATCTTAGTTTTCTTTTATATTTTTTATGTAAAAAAAAAATAACTTGTGGCGTGGCGCGGGCCATGTAACTAGTGTTCTCTAAGCTCACTCAGAAACAAATGTGGAATAGCTGTTTCGGTTTTTAGGTGCAAGAGTGGTTCTAATTTTTAAAAATATTTTGGGCAATGTGAAGAACTGTACTCGTAGACAAGACTCAAATATTTTACTTTACACGACTTAAATTATTTTCTAGCTTAGTTTGCAAGATGATATATTCAGGCTTGACATAGTTTCTACTTGCACAATAGTGTCTAAGATTATATGAAGCAATCAAATTTAAATCATGTCATGCTACAATTCTTCACATAAACTTCTCGTAAGTTAATAGGTTTTGGATGGAAGAACTTGTCAAAGCAATTCGAATATCGATACTGAGGACCATTAACATTTTTTTTTGGAATTTTTTAAATTTAATTAATTAATAAGTTTTAGAAATCATCATGTAATCTTCTTATCTAATATGAATAGTTTGTTTAGGATTAGATTTAGATATTTACATTAAACTCTATCATACTAATATAAATAGGTCATCTATCTACTCAAAAAGATGGTTAATCTCATATATGCAATTTTTTTTTAATTTATCATTTTTACGGTTATTGTCTTTATTTAAAGTTTTATTTATTCTTTACTTTTAATTGCTATTGTTCTTCACTTGTTCTTCCTCTTGTATAGTGCAGCTACTTGGGATAAATATATCTTTCTTAAAGTTTGACACCTTGAAACACCCACATTATGTTTCATTCTATAAGGTTGTTGCCTATCTCCACCCATGATCCAATTCCTAGATGTAGCTTCTTCTTATTAAAAGGAAGAAATGAGAAAGAAATGAATAACAAGTAGCATAATTGACCAAAATATTGATAGATAATTAGTCAACGAACCACATGATTATCTATCAGATCAATAAATTGGCCCACCTAGTGTGACAAGATTAAGTTATGTCCCATTAACCAAAAATTATTCCATAAATAAAGAATACAGGTAAACTTGTCATTGTAGCACCTAATGAATAATCGATACAAGTAACAAATAGAGTCCAGTTTACTGGTTGAGAAGAATATGGGTAAACCTAATAATCCATCATTACCACAAGTCCATGTGAAATAACTAATATTGGATGTGTCACGAGTTAACTCTTCATCATTTGACTCACCTCTATAATAATTGTATATGAATAAAACCCCAATGTCCTTTTACAGTCTCTCATGTTCCCACCATTCCCAACAACGATGTCACAACCAACCATAAATAGATATATTGATGCATTTGCGCCTCAAATACAACCATATGTGTATCTCTTCCTTAGGTTAGACAAAGTTATTAGGTGGTCATAACTAGTCATTAACACAGATCCATGTGAAATAACTAGTATTAGATGTGTCATGAGATGACTTTTCATCGTTTAACTATTCTTTACAATAATTGTATATGGATAAAACTCTAATATTCTATTGTAGTCTTTCATGTTCCTGCCATTTTCAATAATGATGTCATAACCAACCATAAACAGATATATTAGTGCATCTGTGCCTTAAACACAACTCTTTATGTATCCTTTCTATGGGTTAGATAATGTTATTACATGGTCATAACTAGTCGTGATGAGATGACACTTCATTATTTAACTTGTCTCTACAATGATTGTATAAGGATAAAACCTTAATGTGATTATATAGTTTCTCATGTTTTCATCATTCTCAACAATGATGTCACAACCAACCATAAATGAGCATATTAGTGCATTTATGCCTCAAATATAGCCTTATGTGTATCCTTTTCTATGGGTTAAACAGTGTTATTTGGTGGTTATAACTAGTCATTACCACAAGTCCATGTGGAATAACTAATATTAAATGTGTCACGAGATGACTTTTCATTATTTAACTTGTCTATACAATAATTCTATATGGATAAAACTCTATTATCCTCATGCAGTCTCTTAAGTTCTTGCCATTCCCTACAACGATGTCAGAATCAGCCACAAACGGATATATTGGTACATATGTACCTCAAACACAACCTTATATGTATCCCTTCTATTACTTAGATGGTGTTATTAGGTGGTCATAACTAGTCAAGACGAGTACCAGCCATCTAGCCATAACTACTCTTGAGTGACAATCCTTTTATCAACCATTAAATCTCTCCAACAATGTCATGAGGGTGTCTTTCAGATAAAGATGAATAATATAACATATTCAACATGTCATAATAATAATATAACTATGTAGGCTTTAATCAGGTTCAAAATAAACTAAGACAAAGTTAGTCTTTCATATAAACACATCGGGGGTAAGTAATAGGATATCTTTCAATAAACAAACACTTCAATGAGAGTGTATGGAGGTTCCCAACTATATCTTGGGTATCTAATGCCAATAAAGTTGTCTACATTAAAAAACATAAACATACACATGTCAAACATATAAGAATAATGATTGTTCATAATTAAAAAAAAAGAGCTGAAATTGACTGATTGTAGTGGAATCAACTATAATGGAAAAATTCTGATCGATCTGAAGATTTTAGAAAAATATCAACCATTTGAGTAAGCGACCAAGAGCCATGATCGATTAAAAAAAGTGATCAACCAAAATAGTTTGAACACATAGAAAGGACCAAAAAGTTTAGTTACATTTAGAACATGAGTACTCAACATAATAACTGATCATAAGTCACAAGATTAGCTTAGAATTCATGTGGTATCAATAAAAAATGAGTTTAGTTTGTATTAGTATTCAATAAATCTCTTTACTTGATATTAATATCTATATTGGATCAGGATTTACCTATTTAGATAAGGCTCAAACTTTGTACCATTATATAAAGGGTCGAATAGTCATTGTGAATGATGACCAATCTTACATATGCAATTTCAATAAAAATTTATTTATCTTTACCCTTATAGGATTTTTTATTGTTTTCTTTACAACTTTCTTTTATTTTCATGCATTTTAATTCATATAACTTATTTCTCTCATTCATTATAAATCTTTTTTTCTTTCATAGTTTACTTCAGAGCATATCATTATTTTTAAAAATTCAAGTTCTTAGATCTTCATACTCTACCTGGTTTTACGAGGTTACTACCTACCTCCTCTTGAGTTTAAGTTTACATATTGCATACTTTATCCTTATTAGAATATAGAAAGGTTGATTGATAGTATATTGATAAGAAGAATATATAAGTGATCAATAAAAACAAACACAACTGCAATTCTAATAACATTTGAGCATGATCAAACACAAATGCCACGTACAACATCAGTGTATAGATAGCCTCAGGATAATGGTTTTTGCCTAACAACCATATTTCCAACCACAACAACCTATCATTGGGTAGTTTAATGTCCCATATACTATTTTATAATAGGTGTTTCCAATTCCTGTTTGCAACAAACAGCTATTGTCAACCAATAAGCAACAAAAACATATATACCCTGTTGGCTACTTCAACAAGGTCATTATAGCTCATTTAATGGCCGATTCAAACATTGATGAAGAGTTTGAATGAATTTAGCAACAATTGATATCAATTACGAAACTTATAGAAAGAAAAAAAATTGAGATCATAATATTAAAAAAAGCTTAAAAAAGATAACAAACCTATTAGTAAAGAAACAAAATAGACCAAAACAGTCGATAAAAATAAAGAATACTCAAACTCTTTTCCTAAGGTAGCAACATCAGTGTTTGCTCCTAAATTAGTACAACTCCTTAGTAAAAGAGAAATGCAGTAGACTAGACCTAATCGACCATGACAAAGGCTGAAGTTAATCAGTGATGTTGTTATATGTAAAAGGTAAATCAATTATGGTAAGGCCAAAGTAATGGTACACAATAATAATGATAAATATCTTTATGAAGTACTTAGAGAAGATATAGGGAGCAAAACTAAACAAATTAGTATATAGTGAGAGTCCAATACCTTAAGTCTTAAAAAAGCCTTATGAAGAAAAATGGCATAAGCATTTGTCATAACATAAGTCATCAAACATGGTGATGAGGATGGTGAATTGTATAGTGATCGCCAACATCTCTTAAACCTAAAAAGAAAGTGGCAATTATTAGGTTCTCGAATATCATACACACGGTGGAAACAATAAAACAAAATTATTTAAGAGAACCTAGGATCCCGTTAGACATATCTAGAGTTGTTTAAGGATTTATTAATTGAATATTTAATCTTTTCTTGCTTTGAATAATTCTTTAAAGGCTGAGTTGTGACAAACCACAAGTCTTTCAATTGTTCGGCCTCCAACAGTAATTCATATGAATCACTAGTAAGAAATCTCCTAAATACCTATTTAGGAGAGATTGATTGCTATGTCTAGAGTGCTAGCTCTCTATTTGTAATATACATTTTTTTTCTAACAGACAACGACATAAAAATAAGAGATATAACTAACTATTTATAGGAAAATATAAAAAATCCTATAAATTGGCAAAATATCAAATTGTCCCTTAAATAATATACATTTTGATTCAGAAAACTTTAGATATTAATTTAATTAAGTTCTTGATTTTTTTAGGTCTAAAATTATAATCCCTATATTAATTATATTCTAGTCTTTAATTTCTAAAATATATTTAAATCAAGTCATACTTAATTAAATCATCATTGTTTAATTCCTTACTAATGATTCTTAATGTAAGTCACCCATTAGGTTTATAATATATTGGCCCAAATATAAATTTAATTGTAATTAAATAGAATTAAATGAAATAAACAAATTGTTCATTATCAATTTAACAATTGATTAATTTATACCTTAAGATCATGTGCATTGTTTAGCAACGTGTTATGATCCCTCAAATATTAGAAAAGTTATTAGTGGTTTAACTTAACATTTTAGTGACTAATTTCTTAGTGTAATTAATATCATTTTATCAATAATGTTTTAATTTAACATTTAAGTATGAAGTATATCTTCCATGTTAAATCATGTTTATTTTCTACATAATAGCCATTGATCGTTTGAATGAGATTTGAAATTCTTTTCAAATTTCATTCCATCTTGAAATATTTCCAGTCAAACTATTTGAGAATATATGGAATCTTTTTCATAATTCAATTAGGGTGATGAATCCTCTCTTGATCACTCAAGTACCTTCATACAGTTTATGATATACCCATTGTCTGTCCTTTTGTTACCTCGATTAAGATAACATGTAACAAGATAAAAACATAGCATTCTATATATAAGATAACTTAATGATCTCAAGTATAAGGATCACTTACACAATCATCATGTGAGCCTTTCCACATATATAGGTGATCTCTTCATATGAAAATTCATACTTGTTTGGATTATTGATGAGACCTTGGTTCTTTTACTTATGCAATGGCTCCATAATTATCACAGTTCAGGGCAACTAGATCAACAATGCTAGGAACCAACCTAGTTCATTGATGAACTTTTTAATCCAAACAACCTTTTTGTTTCCTCAAACATGGAAGTGTATTCTTATTTAGTTGTAGAATCAGTTCTGCTCTCTTGTTTGGACCTCTTCCAACTCAGAGTATTACCATTTAGAATAAAATATATATTGACTAGTATTCACTATTTTTCCAACATTTCATTGAAAAAAATCTTAATTCAAATAATTTTGAACTTCTGGTTTATCATTTTATATAGCCAAGTATAGGATACCATTTCCATCTTATCTCTCTCAATTGTGTCTTAGAACACATGTCTTTAAAGGGAGGTGTTCCATGCAAAATAGATAAGATTCCAATTGTAGATTCTTCCATGCTAAGTTATTTTAGCATCTAGTCTATATGCATAGATTATGACAATATAAGCAACCTTCTAGATTTGTCTTTATAGATCTTTATATCCAATATATAGGTTGCTTCTCTCAAATTTTTTTATGGAGAAATCCTTAAACAGTCAAAACTTTACTGATTAAAGTAAAGATATGTTGTTTCTTAATAATAATATGTCATTTACATATAATATTAGAAAAATAACATCACTTTCACTAACATTTTGTAAACACAAAGTTTATCCATTTTTTTCTTTATGAAATCAAATCTATTGATTATACCATCAAAATTGGATATTCCTACTCTTTAAAGTTTGCATTGTACATTAATACATTACCTTTCATAATAGTTTTTCTCTTAAAGACCCACTTAGATCCATTGGATTTTATCCCTTTAGATGGATCAACCAAGTTCCATACTTGATTAGTTCATGAAGTCTATAGCTTTAAGTCATTTCTTAGAATAAATATCATATACTACTTCCAAGTAATGCTCACCAAAATATAAGCAACATGTCATTCACAGCTTCCATGAGAGGTACTTATCTCATTGATGCATGACATGTCCTACCATATTTATAGAGATTTTATGTTTCTTAAAGTTCAAGCTAAATATCCAATGTTTTAGCCTTTGTAAAATATTTCATCTGGATGTAGTGTTCTAAGAGTTGTAGAGAATCTTATTCTCTTTTAGATAGTCATTGAAATATTTGGTCAAATATTAACCACTTCGATCCAATCAAAGTTTCTTAATACTTATTTCAATCTGTATTTCAATTTTATTACAGTTTATATTGAACTTGGGCATATTAAATTCAAATATATACAAACTATTTGTATAATTACTAGATCTATAAAAACAACATTATTATAAAAGAACAACATTTGTCTTCAATAATAAATTTAAATCCATATAATTCTAAATAAAATGGAAACAATGTCTTAAAATACTGGAACAAAATAACAAATATACAATTCTAGTATTAGCCTAGTAGACAAAACAAAATAACTAGTTCATACAGCTAATACAACAACCCTTGTTCCATTACTAAGTTATAAGTCTGTTTTTCCTTAAATTAATCTTCTACTTTTTTTTAGTTCCTACATGCAATTGCAAATGTGAAAACCATATTCGGTATCCAAGACCTAAGAACTACAATACAAAGTAGTAAGATAGTTTTTAATTATAAACATATCCGAAGTATAAGCTTCATTAAGCTTCTTTGTCTTTATGGTTGTAAGGTATTCCTTGAAATTCCTCCTCTAATATCCTTTCTTTTTACAATGATAACAAGTGCCTTTGTCTTTCTTGATTCTCTTAGTAGGTTTGTTTGTTTTAGAGACAACATATTTTATTCTTCTTGTCCTTCTTTTTAGACGTTCTAAAAGACTGGATAGAAGATGTGGGCTTTTTTTCTTCTTAAAGGCCCCTTCAGCAATCTTAAGCATATTAACCAATTATAGCAATGTACTATCCAACTTGTTTATGTGAGAATTCATAATGAATTGGGAAAAACTTTAGGGTAAAAACTACAAGACCAAGTCAACACTTAATATATGGTCCATGACAAAACCCAGTTGGCTCAATTTCTCAATATAACCAATCATTTTCAAAACATGGTTGCTCACTAAAGAACCCTCTATCATCTTACAACAAAACAATTCCTTGTAGGTGTCATACCTCTCAATCTTACTTGCCTCATCA
>Ga0325414_1003303_pt1 | contig 16725 bp, 6 predicted proteins | sample PopdelMetagenome_8_FD_206183 | JGI IMG/M metagenome (GOLD analysis project Ga0325414, IMG submission 206183) | Populus deltoides microbial communities from Bellville, Georgia, United States - Leaf-PdKOR-R3 | ecosystem: Host-associated > Plants > Phyllosphere > Phylloplane/Leaf | place: USA...
AATAAGAAACAAAAAAAAAATATTGAATAGCGACTATAAGAACCAAAGAACGTAGAAAGCAAGAAAGGGCATTTATAATTCAATTAAAGAGAGAAAAAGGCCAAATTAAATATTAACTTATCACTAATTTAGTAGCGTAGATTACGCATTAACCATAATATTATTCATATATTAACTAATATGTACCATATTTTTTAAAAATATTGTGCTCAAATTCATAAAATGTTATTTAGTGAATGAAATTTAAAAATTCGATAACAATTTTTTTAAAAATTCTTTATTTTCTATTTGTGACCAACCAATCATTCCAAAACAATGAATATTTAAAAAAAAAAATTAAAACTGGATTTTATTTGATAGAAAATTTGGGATCAGTTGTAAATATTGTTCACAAATCTTAGCAAACATTTTAAAATATTTTTTATTATTGAAAATTTTTATTATTTTTATTATTATTTATGAAAATTAATTTTTTTTAAATGATGATGATTACTATGATATTAATTATTAACAACTATCTAATTATAAAAATTAATTATTCCATACTACATAGAATTTTTATCATTTTTTTTGCAACCAATATATGACCTATATATATATATTATTAATGTTTTTTTTTTAAATGTTTCAAACTTGCATTTGAAAGGTGGTCACAATTTTTTTTGAATACAAAATATTTGTTCTAATGCAAATGGGTTACAAAGAAATTAGATTTTTATGAACATTTTTTGGAAATTAGATTTTTATGAACATTTTTTTTAGTCTCATACCTTGTTTGAGACCGGTTCGAAACTATACGTGATCGACAATTATTATTATTAATTAATTTTTTATTAACTCATTCACTAATCAAATTAATTCATCTAGAATACTATGATGTTAAGATTATAAAAATGTAATTTTTGATTAATTTAGATATGTTAAACTCTATAATGTTTAAGTAAATCTGTTTTCTTAGCTTATCATAAAAGATGCTAGAGAAGCAATGCTTCTATCATACCCTGTTTTTTTATGTTGTGTACTCTTGAACTTGACAAATGCTCAATATGAATAACCACACTTGTCTTCCTAATAGTTTTTAAAGGACAATAAAATTTTTCAAAAATACTTTCGTTGTTAATTTCCTTGTGTAAAGCATAAATTCCTAGCAAGGCAAAGGATTTTGCATCACAAAAAAGAAGAGGAAAAGAAATATGATTATGTAAGCCCTTTTTTTTTAATCTTTTCTTTTCTTTTTTATAAATAAAGAATATAAATACTTTGACACTTGTATATATCTAAGTATCTCATGTTAAGGTTTCTGATCAAGAAAATGCTTGAGAGAAGGAAGCTTACGTTCAGGAAATCCCAAATCAAGCTTCCTCATGATCTGTCATGATCATGATAAACATTATGCTATAATTCTTGAAGAATAACTGCTAGAATTATGCATATCTCCTTTTCTTACTCTTTTAAACTTCCAAGCAAGGCAAAGGATTTTGCCACACAAAAAAGAAAAGGAAAAGAAATGTGATTATGTTAGCTCATTTTTTTTAATCTTTTTTTTCTTTTCTATAAATAGAGAATATCGATACTTTGACACTCGTATATATCTAACTATCTCGTGTTAAGGTTTCTGATAATGAAAATGCTTCAGAGAAGGAAGCTTATGTTCAGGAAATCCCACATCAAGCTTTCTCGTGATCTGCCGTGATCTTGATAAATCTTATGCTATAATTCTTGAAGAATATCTGCTATAATTATGCATATCTCCTTTTCTTACTCTTTTAAACTTCCTAGGAAGGCAAAGGATTTCGCAACACAAAAAAACAAAAGGAAAAGAAATGTGATTATGTTAGTTTTTTTTTTAATGTTTTTTTCCTTTTCTATAAATAGAGAATATCGATACTTTGACACTCGTATATATCTAACTATCTCGTGTTAAGGTTTCTGATAACAAAAATGCTTCAAAGAAGGAAGCCTACGTTCAGGAAATCTCAAATTAAGCTTCCTCATGATCTGTCGTGATCTTGATAAATCTTATATTATAATTCTTGAAGAATATCTGCAAGAATTATGCATATCTCCTTTTCTTACTCTTTTAAACTTCCTAGCAAGGCAAAGGATTTTGCAACACAAAAAAAGAAAAGGAAAAGAAATGTTATTATGTTAGCTTTTTTTTAATCTTTTTTTTTCTTTTCTATAAATAGAGAATATTGATACTTTGACACTCGTATATATCTAAGTATCTCGTGTTAAGGTTTCTGATAAGGAAAATGCTTCAGAGAAGGAAGCTTATGTTAAGGAAATCCCAAATAAAGGTTCCTCATGATCTGACGTGATCTTGATAAATCTTATGCTATAATTCTTGAAGAATATGTGCTACAATTATGCATATCTCCTTTTCTTACTCTTTTAAACTTTCGAGCAAGGCAAAGGATTTTGCAAAACAAAAAAGAAAAGGAAAAGAAATGTTATTATGTTAGCACTTTTTTTAAATCTTTTTTTTCTTTTAAGTAAATAGAGAATTTCGATACTTTGACACTCGTATATATCTAAGTATCTCGTGTTAAGGTTTCTGATAAGGAAAATGCTTCAGAGAATGAAGCTTACGTTCAGGAAAGCACACATCAAGCTTCCTCGTGATATGCCGCGATCTTGATAAATCTTATGCTATAATTCTTGAAGAATATCTGCAAGAATTATGCATATCTCCTTTTCTTACTCTTTTAAAATTCCTAGCAAGGCAAAGGATTTTGCAATACAAAAAAACAAAAGGAAAAGAAATGTGATTCTGTTAGCTTTTTTTTTAATCTTTTTTTTTCTTTTCAATAAATAGAGAATATTGATTGACACTCGTATATATCTAAGTATCTCGTGTTAAGGTTTCTGATAAGGAAAATGCTTCGGGGAAGGAAGATTACGTTAAGGAAATCCCAAATAAAGGTTCCTCGTGATCTGACGTGATCTTGATAAATCTTATGCTATAATTCTTGAAGAATATCTGCTACAATTATGCATATCTCCTTTTCTTACTCTTTTAAACTTCCTAGCAAGGCAAAGGATTTTGCAAAACAAAAAAGAAAAGGAAAAGAAATGTTATTATGTTAGCACTTTTTTTTAATCTTTTTTTTCTTTTCTATAAATAGAGAATATCGATACTTTGACACTCGTATATATCTAAGTATCTCGTGTTAAGGTTTCTGATAAGGAAAATGGTTAAGAGAAGGAAGCTTATGTTAAGGAAATCCCAAATCAAGCTTCCTCGTGATCTGTCGTGATCTTGATAAATCTTATGCTATAATTCTTGAAGAATATTTGCTAGAATTGTGCATATCTCCTTTTCTTACTCTTTTAAACTTCCTAGCAAGGCAAAGGATTTTGCAACACAAAAAACGAAAAGAAAAGAAATGTGATTATGTTAGCTTTTTTTTTTAATCTTTTTTCTCTTTTCTATAAATAGAGAATATCGATACTTTGATCACACTCGTATATATCTAACTATCTCGTGTTAAGTTTCTAATAAGGAAAATGCTTCAGAGAAGGAAGCTTACGTTCAGGAAATCCCAAATCAAGCTTCCTCATGATCTGACATGATCTTGATAAATCTTATGCTATAATTCTTGAAGAATATGTGCTAGAATTATGCATATCTCCTTTTCTTACTCTTTTACACTTCCTAGCAAGGCAAAGGATTTTGCAACACAAAAACGAAAAGGAAAAGAAATGTGATTATGTTAGCTCATTTTTTTTTTAATCTTTTCTTTTCTTTTCTATAAATAGAGATTATCGATATTTTGACACTCGTATATATCTAAGTATCTCGTGTTAAGGTTTCTGATAAGGAAAATGCTTGAGAGAAGGAAGCTTACGTTAGGGAAATCCCAAATCAAGCTTCCTCATGATCTGTCGTGATCTTGATAAATCTTATGCTATAATTCTTGAAGAATATCTCCTAAAATTATGCATATCTCATTTTCTTACTCTTTTAAACTTCCTAGCAAGGCAAAGGATTTTGCAACACAAAAAAGAAAAGGAAAAGAAATTTGATTATGTTAGCTCATTTTTTTTTAATCTTTTTTTTTCTTTTCTATAAATAGAGAATATCGATACTTTGACACTCGTATATATCTAAGTATCTCGTGTTAATGTTTCTGATAAGGAAAGTGCTTCAAAGAAGGAAGCTTACGTTAAGGAAATCCCAAATAAAGGTTCCTCGTGATCTGACGTGATCTTGATAAATCTTATGCTATAATTCTTGAAGAATATTGTCGCACGTCGGAAGACCCCGCGCGGCGTCCGCTCCTGGCGATGGCGGTTTTTTCTCTCTGTTATTGGAATTGATTTTGTTTGGAGTCGCTACCTAGTATTTAATTGAGGGTTACTAGGAAACCCAGGTTGACTGGTCTTGTCAGAGATTCGCGGGTAAGGGACTGATTGTGGTTAGGGAAGGTATTAGCACCCCTAACACACCATACGTGAGGTAAGCTGCTTCGTGGCTGTGATGTGTTAAAGAAGTTTTAAAAATTTTGTTTTTTCATCGGAATTTAGAAATACAACTTTCGTACAAGTTTATATTTCTACACCGGTGATCCAATCAAAATATTAAATCCTTCTTTATTCTTTTGCCGTCTCATTATAAAAAATCCCTGAAATAAAAACAAACATGCATTTTTCATATTTTTTTGTTTTTTTTTCTTTTTGCTTTTTTTTGTTTTCTTTTTGTTTTTTTTACATCCACAATACAAATTATAATATTCAAAAATAAATAAAAAACACATCAAATAATTCAAACTTTACAAAACAGTCCTCAAAACTCCAGGAACTGCAAAGGAAGTGCTTCAGGAACTGTAGAAATTCATGGTGGCGCGTCTTCCCACGCGCCGCGTCACTGGCGGCGCCAGAAACGGGCGGATCTGCCCTGCCTTCTCCTTCTCTTCCCTTCCCTGCCAGAAGTGAGGTACACCACTCCCTGCAAAACACACAAAAAAAACGCAAGCAACGGTCTGTTTTGCTTCACTGCAGATCCGGTTTCTTCTTCTTCAAGTGGCCGGTCGCTGGACCATGGAGCTGCTGGTCTGTGGGCGCTGGTTGAAGGAGACGGCGAGGTGGCTTGCTGCCGTGTGACCTTGTAGAGCCGGCGTTGATGGAGATCGGTCTGTCCGTTGACCCGGAGGGAAGTGGGGGGGTCGGTTGAGAGAGACCCGGCTGTGGGTTGCTGCTGCTGCTGCTGCTGCCACCGCTGGGGGGAGGAGCTGGAGACAGCGCCGCTGTGATAAGGAGACACTGCTGCTGTTGTGGTGCTTGCTGGAGCTGGATAGGAGTTGGAGGATCTGCTACAGGTGTGGGTCTCTCCAGGTGTGGCCGGCGGCTGTTGATGGAGGCGACGAGGTGGCTGGCTATGTAGCAGCTGTGGCTTGGAGAGAGTCCGGCTGGAAGAAAAGGGAAGGGATGATGGCGCCGGTTTGAGGGAAAAATGGAAGGGGAGAGGCCTTGGTCGGGTGTGTGTGTTGGTCTGCTGTGGGGAAGAGAGGCAGAGAGGTTGAAGGCAAATGGAAACCACGGGGGGCTGTGTGCGGCCTTGGTTCTGGCCGAAAAATTCAGCAAGGGGGGGAGCTTTGGCTTTTGTGGCCAAGGGTGGCCGGCTCAGGAGTGATGGAGGGTAGATCGGGGGGAAGAGAAGGAAAATGCAAAGGGTTTGGTTAAGTGTCTGGGTTTGTGAGGAGGCTCGCGGCTGAGGGGAGAAGACTTTCCAGCCGGGGGGTCGGCGGCTCTGGTTTCTGAAAGAGGTGGTCTAGGTTTTTTTTGTGGTTTAGGGTTTTTTTTTTGTCCAAATTACCCCCCTTTACTTAGCTGAAATTGTAGGCTATTTATAGTCAAAATATTTTTTCGGGCTTCAAAATTGGTCCCTCAAGTTTTGTGTTTAGCCCCTGATTTCAATCAATTCATTTGGTAAAAATTAAATTGGGTCTCTTAAAATTCCAATCTTCTCAATTAAGCTCCCAAACTTAATTTTTCACCAATTAAGCCCTCAAATTAATTTGACCCGTTTAAAGTATAATTAAGTCCTTGCACTTAATTAAATCCTTCAATTGGACCTAAATTAATTCTTAAACATAATTAAAATTCAATTTGGCCCATGATTGAATCAAATTGGCCCATTAAAAATTTAATTATGTCATTGGACTTAATTTTTATGCAAATTCATCCAATAATCATTTAATTTGACCTTAAATTTGCATTTTTCTCCATTCTTGGGCATAACGGGATACAATTAGGCCTCCGAAAATTGCAGCTTGATTTTCGCCTATTTTGCAGCCTTTCTTGGTCAGCTTTCTCCGCATTGCCAGCATTTTTTTTTATTTTTTTATTTTGATTTTTTTTTAGTTTGGAAAAAAAAGTGAATTTTGGGGAATCACCCAAAATTGGGTGATGACAAATATCTGCTACAATTATGCATATCTCCTTTTCTTACTCTTTTAAAGTTCTTAGCAAGGCAAAGGATTTTGCAAAACAAAAAAGAAAAGGAAAAGAAATGTTATTATGTTAGCATTTTTTTTTAATCTTTTTTTTCTTTTATGTAAATAGAGAATATCGATACTTTGACAGTCGTATATATCTAAGTATCTCGTGTTAAGGTTTCTGATAAGGAAAATGCTTCAGAGAAGGAGGCTTATGTTAAGGAAATCCCAAATCAAGCTTCCTCGTGATCTGGCGTGATCTTGATAAATCTTATGCTATAATTCTTGAAGAATATCTGCTAGAATTGTGCATATCTCCTTTTCTTACTCTTTTAAACTTCCTAGCAAGGCAAAGGATTTTGCAATATAAAAAAACAAAAGGAAAAGAAATGTGATTATGTTAGCTTTTTTTTTTAATCTTTTTTTTTCTTTTCAATAAATAGAGAATATTGATTGACACTCGTATATATCTAAGTATCTCGTGCTAAGGTTTCTAATAAGGAAAATGCTTCTGAGAAGGAAGCTTACGTTCAGGATATCCCATATCAAGCTTCCTCGTGATCTGTCGTGATCTTGATAAATCTTATGCTATAATTCTTGAATAATATATGCTAGAATTATGCATATCTTCTTTTTTTACTCTTTTAAACTTCCTAGCAAGGCAAAGGATTTTGCAAAACAAAAAAGAAAAGGAAAAGAAACGTTATTATGTTAGCACTTTTTTTTAATCTTTTTTTTCTTTTATGTAAATAGAGAATATCGATACTTTGACACTCGTATATATCTAAGTATCTCGTGTTAAGGTTTCTGATAAGGAAAATGGTTAAGAGAAGGAAGCTTATGTTAAGGAAATCCCAAATCAAGCTTCCTCGTGATCTGTCGTGATCTTGATAAATCTTATGCTATAATTCTTGAAGAATATCTGCTAGAATTGTGCATATCTCCTTTTCTTACTCCTTTAAACTTCCTAGCAAGGCAAAGGATTTTGCAACACAAAAAACAAAAAGGAAAAGAAATGTGATTATGTTAGCTTTTTTTTAATCTTTTTTTTCTTTTCTATAAATAGAGAATATCAATACTTTGACACTGGTATATATCTAGTATCTGGTGTTAAGGTTTCTGATAAGGAAAATGCTTCAGAGAAGGAAGCTTAGGTTCAGGAAATCCCACATCAAGCTTCCTCGTGATTTGTTGTGATCTTGATAAATCTTATGCTATAATTCTTGAAGAATATCTGCTAAAATTATGCATATCTCCTTTTCTTACTCTTTTTAACTTCCTAGCAAGGCAAAGGATTTTGCAACACAAAAAAAAACAAAAGGAAAAGAAATGTGTTTATGTTAGCTCTTTTTTTTAATCTTTTTTTTCTTCTCTATAAATAGAGAATATCGATACTTTGACACTTGTATATATCTAACAATCTCGTGTTAAGGTTTTTGATAAGGAAAGTGCTTCAGAGAAGGAAGCTTACGTTCAGAAAATCCCAAATCAAGCTTCCTCATGATCTGTCGTGATCTTGATAAATCTTATGCTATAATTCTTGAAGAATATGTGCTAGAATTATGCATATCTCCTTATCTTACTCTTTTAAACTTCCTAGCAAGGCAAAGGATTTTGCAACACAAAAAACAAAATGGAAAAGAATTGTGATTATATTAGCTTTTTTTTAATCTTTTTTTTTCTTTTCTATAAATAGAGAATATCGATACTTTGATCACACTCGTATATATCTAACTATCTCGTGTTGAGGTTTCTGATAAGGAAAATGGTTCAGAGAAGGAAGCTTACGTTCAGGAAATCCCAAATCAAGCTTTCTCATGATCTGTCATGATCTTGATAAATCTTATGCTATAATTCTTGAAGAATATCTGCTAGAATTATGCATATCTCCTTTTCTTACTCTTTTAAACTTCCGAGCAAGGCAAAGGATTTTGCCACACAAAAAAGAAAAGGAAAAGAAATATGATTATGTTAGCTCATTTTTTTTTTTTTTTTTTTTCTTTTCTATAAATAGAGAATATCGATACTTTGACACTTGTATATATCTAAGTATCTCGTGTTAAGGTTTTTGATAAGGAAAAACCTTCAGAGAAGGAAGCTTAAGTAAAGGAAATCCCAAATCAAGCTTCCTCGTGATCTTGATAAATCTTATGCTATAATTCTTGAAGAATATCTGCTAGAATTATGCATATCTCCTTTTGTTACGCTTTTAAACTTCCGAGCAAGGCAAAGGATTTTGCAACACAAAAAGGAAAAGGAAAAGAAATGTGATTATGTTAGCTCATTTTTTTTAATCTTTTTTTTTCTTTTCTATAAATAGAGAATATCGATACTTTAACACTCGTATATATCTAAGTATCTCGTGTTAAGGTTTCTGATAAGGAAAATGCTTGAAAGAAGGAAGCTTATGTTAAGGAAATCCCAAATCAAGCTTCCTCATGATATGTCGTGATCTTGATAAATCTTATGCTATAATTCTTGAAGAATATGTGCTAGAATTATGCATATCTCCTTATCTTACTCTTTTAAACTTCCTAGCAAGGCAAAGGATTTTGCAACACAAAAAACAAAAAGGAAAAGAAATGTGATTATGTTAGCTCATTTTTTTTAATCTTTTTTTTTCTTTTCTATAAATAGAGAATATCGATACTTTAACACTCGTATATATCTAGTATCTCGTGCTAAGGTTTCTGATAAGGAAAGTGCTTCAGAGAAGGAAGCTTACATTCAGAAAATCCCACATCAAGCTTCCTCATGATATGTCGTGATCTTGATAAATCTTATGCTATAATTCTTGAAGAATATGTGCTAGAATTATGCATATCTCCTTATCTTACTCTTTTAAACTTCCTAGCAAGGCAAAGGATTTTGCAACACAAAAAACAAAAAGGAAAAGAAATGTGATTATGTTAGCTTTTTTTTTAATCTTTTTTTTCTTTTCTATAAATAGAGAATATCGATACTTTGATCACACTCCTATATATCTAACTATCTCGTGTTAATGTTTCTGATAAGGAAAATGCTTCAGAGAAGGAAGCTTATGTTAAGGAAATCCCAAATCAAGCTTCCTCGTGATCTGTCGTGATCTTGATAAATCTTATGCTATAATTCTTGAAGAATATCTGCTAGAATTATGCATATCTCCTTTTCTTACTCTTTTAAACTTCCTAGTAAGGCAAAGGATTTTGCAACACAAAAAAACAAATGGAAAAGAAATGTGATTATGTTATCACTCTTTTTAAAATTTTTTTATTTTCTATATATAGAGAATATCGATACTTTGACTCTGGTATATATCTAAGTATCTCGTGTTAAGGTTTCTGATAAGGAAAATGCTTCAGAGAAGGAAGCTTACGTTCAGGAAATCCCACATCAAGCTTCCTCGTGATATGCCGCGATCTTGATAAATCTTATGCTATAATTCTTGAAGAATATCTGCAAGAATTATGCATATCTCCTTTTCTTACTCTTTTAAACTTCCTAGCAAGGCAAAAGATTTTGCAACACAAAAAAAAAAGAGTAAAAGAAATGTGTTTATGTTTGCTCTTTTTTTTAATCTTTTTTTTCTTTTCTATAAATAGAGAATATCGATACTTTGACACTCGTATATATCTAACTATCTCGTGTTAAGGTTTCTAATAAGGAAAATGCTTCTGAGAAGGAAGCTTACGTTCAGGAAATCTCACATCAAGCTTCCTCGTGATATGCGGCGATCTTGATAAATCTTATGCTATAATTCTTGAATAATATATGCTAGAATTATGCATATCTCCTTTTTTACTCTTTTAAACTTCCTAGCAAGGCAAAGGATTTTGCAAAACAAAAAAGAAAAGGAAAAGAAATGTTATTATGTTAGAACTTTTTTTTTAATCTTTTTTTTTCTTTTATGTAAATAGGGAATATCGATACTTTGACACTTGTATATATCTAAGTATCTCGTGTTAAGGTTTCTGATAAGGAAAAAGCTTCAGAGAAGGAAGCTTATGTTAAGAAAATCCCTAATCAAGCTTCCTCGTGATCTGTCGTGATCTTGATAAATCTTATGCTATAATTCTTGAAGAATATCTGCTACAATTATGCATATCTCCTTTTCTTACTCTTTTAAATTTCCTAGCAAGGCAAAGGATTTTGCAACACAAAAAACAAAAAGGAAAAGAAATGTGATTATGTTAGCTTTTTTTTAATCTTTTTTTGCTTTTCTATAAATAGAGAATATCGATACTTTGACACTAGTATATATCTAAGTATCTGGTGTTAAGGTTTCTGATAAGGAAAATGCTTCAGAGAAGGAAGCTTAGGTTCAGGAAATCCCAAATCAAGCTTCCTCGTGATTTGCCGTGATCTTGATAAATCTTATGCTATAATGCTTGAAGAATATCTGCTATAATTATGCATATCTCCTTTTGTTACTCTTTTTAACTTCCTAGCAAGGCAAAGGATTTTGCAACACAAAAAAACAAAAGGAAAAGAAATGTGTTTATGTTAGCTTTTTTTTTTAATCTTTTTTTTTCTTTTCTATAAATAGAGAATATCGATACTTTGATCACACTCATATATATCTAACAATCTCGTGTTAATGTTTCTGATAAGGAATGTGTTTCAGAGAAGGAAGCTTACATTCAGAAAATCCCAAATCAAGCTTCCTCATGATTTGTCGTGATCTTGATAAATCTTATGCTATAATTCTTGTAGAATATTTGCTAGAATTATGCATATCTCCTTATCTTACTCTTTTAAACTTCCTAGAAAGGCAAAGGATTTTGCAACACAAAAAACGAAAAGGAAAAGAAATGTGATTATGTTAGCTTTTTTTTTAATCTTTTTTTTCTTTTCTATAAATAGAGAATATCGATACTTTGATCACACTCGTATATATCTAACTATCTCGTGTTAAGGTTTTTGATAAGGAAAATGCTTCAGAGAAGGAAGCTTACGTTCAGGAAATCCCAAATCAAGCTTCCTCATGATCTGCCGTGATCTTGATAAATCTTATGCTATAATTCTTGAATAATATCTGCTAGAATTATGCATATCTCATTTTCTTACTCTTTTAGACTTCCTAGCAAGGAAAAGGATTTTGCAACACAAAAAAGAAAAGGAAAAGAAATGTGATTATGTTATATCTTTTTTTTAAATCTTTTTTTTCTTTTATATAAATAGAGAATATCGATACCTTGACACTCGTATATATCTAAGTATCTCGTGTAAAGGTTTCTGATAAGGAAAATGCTTCAGAGAAGGAAGCTTACGTTCAGGAAATCCCAAATCAAGCTTCCTCATGATCTGTCGTTATTTTGATAAATCTTATGCTATAATTCTTGAAGAATATCTGCTAGGATTATGCATATCTCCTTTTCTTACTCTTTTACACTTCCTAGCAAGGCAAAGGATTTTGCAACACAAAAAAGAAAAGGAAAAGAAATGTGATTATGTTAGATCTTCTTTTTAATTTTTTTTTCTTTTATATAAATAGAGAATATCGATACCTTGAAACTCGTATATATCTAAGTATCTCGTGTTAAGGTTTCTAATAAGGAAAATGCTTCAGAGAAGGAATCCTACGTGAAGGAAATCCCAAATCAAGCTTCCTCATGATTTGCCGTGATCGTGATAAATCTTCTGCTATAATTCTTGAAGAATATCTCCTAGAATTATGCATATATCCTTTTCTTACTCTTTTAAACTTCCTAGCAAGGCAAAGGATTTCGCAACAAAAAAAAAAGGAGAAGAAATGTGATTATGTTAGCTCTTTTTTTTTTAATCTTTTTTTTCTTTTCTATAAATAGAGAATATCGATACTTTGACCCTCGTATATATCTAAGTATCTCGTGTTAAGGTTTCTGATAAGGAAAATGCATCTAAGAAGGAAGCTTATATTCAGAAAATCCCTAATCAAGCTTCCTGATGATCTGCCATAATCTTGATAAATCTTGTGCTATAACTCTTGAAGAATATCTGCTATAATTATGCATACCTCCTTTTCTTACTCTTGTACTGATGTATTTAAATACAAACCGTTTTGATTATATATGTTGTCTAGTACAGAATAATAAAAACTACATTCTTCCTTTCTGCAATTTTTCTATCTTCCCGCTACATCAATATTTGTCGGACTTAAAAAGTAATTAAATCAAACACACACAACCCCCCATAGAAACATATACTAAACTAAAACAACATTTTACTGTATATGCTATGTATACATTCATAAAACTCTATTCAGTGAAGTGAATGAAACTAAAAAATTGGATCACATTTTGTTTTTAAACTCTTTATTTTCTATTTGTGATTAGCAAATCATTCCAAAAAATTATTATATTTTTTTTAAAAAAATTCAACAGAACTTTATTTGATAGCAAATCTAGTACTGATTGTTTTGGTTGTAATTAATGTTCCCAAATTTTAGCTAAAATTTTTGTTTCATTATTGAAAATTATGATTATTATTGTTGTTAATGTTTTTTTTTATGAAAATTAATTATTTAAAAAAAATTATGATGATCACTATAATATTAGTTAGCAATAACTATCTAATTAGAAAAATTAATTATTCCATACAAAATAGGAATTTTATCATCAATATTTTGCGACCAATAAGCGACTATATATATATTATTAATTTTTTCAAAACAATTTTAAATTTGCATTTGAAAATGGTCACAAGTTTTTTAAATAATGTAATATCTGTGCTAATGGAAATGGGTTACAAAGAAATCAGATTTTTGTGAATATTTTTTTAACAGCTCTAACTCTTTTTAACAACTCTTTTTTTCTTTAATTTTTATTAATAGCCATAACTTTTTAATTCCCTAACACCTCTTTTATTTCTTTAACTATTGTAATAATTTTTTAATTTTCTAATTTATTTTGTACCTAGCTATTACATGTTAGTAGCCTATATATACCATCTACTCTTACAATCAAATATAGCAAAAGAAAAAAAAATCATATTACTATTTTTTTGTATTTGCAAGGTTTGCTAGTATTTCTTTTTTATCTTTGTCGTTGTTTCTGTAACTCTCATCTTTAGATGAAGAAGTTGTTGGATCCTGGAGGACAGCCTTGTGTTGAGAAAATATCTTTTAAAACAGGTCTATATACGCCTTAAGTTATAGTTTGATTCTATTTATTATATTTAATTTTACAACATATCTAATATATCACTATAATATATTTATTATAGTGATATAATAAATATATTATATATAAGAGATGCAATGCTTCTATCATATGAATAAACCTCATTTGTCTACGTAATTGTTTTTTAAGGACAATAAAAAAAATTTAAATTTTTTTTATTCTTCATTTCCTTGTGTAAAGCATAACTTCCTAGCAAGGTAAAGGATTTCGCATTACAAAAGTGAAAAGGAAAAGAGATGTGATTATTTTTGCACTTTTGTTTATTCTTTTATAAGAGAAAACATTGATACTTTGACTTTCTAGGAAGTTATGCACACCCTAAAATAAAACAACATTTCAATGTATATAATAACATTTCATTCTACATAAAATATCATGTACATGTTCATAAAATGCTGTTTAGTGGGAGTTTGTTAATATTATCTCATTCTAGACGATCTGTACTAAAAAATATTGTGAGAGAAAATATTTGTGAGAAATAAAATTCACAAACTATTTAACCGAACTGAAATCTTTTATTCAGTAAGTATACTACTTAACATATCTTTATTCTCGATCAATTTATCTCTTATAATATTATAAAATGATACATTATTGAATTCTATATAGGAAACATCATCAATTTTTATTGTTTCAAAATTCATAGCAGACTGAATCTCAAATATTTCGATTACAAAATGAACAGTTTTCCACATGGTTCAAAACATATATAAGTGCTGTTTAATTATTCTTATCTTTTGGGATACTTAATTTCATTACACATTTCTCGTTAATTGTTCATGGTTGTATTTCATGTATCATGTTTATCAATTTGGAGGGAATGCAAGTGTTACTTATCTTTACTAAGTATAGATCCTAAAACAAATGTGAAGTGTTACAACTGGTATTTCATCAATGGACATGTGTTTCATATTAAAAAATATAGGCAGGGTAGAAAGACATAATAGTAGGCTTTGTGTTAAGGGATTGACTTCTAATAAGTTTGAAGTTGACTATTATGAGAAGTTAAAAGAGGTAAGTGAATTGCAATATTATAACGAGCATGATAAAGTATTTTTATTTAAATGATATTGGTATGACACCAATAACAGAGGAATCGGAGAAGATCACCATCATGGTTTGGTTGAAATTAATTCAAAGTCTAGACTCTACAACTTCGACGATGTCTTTGTTTGTATCAAGCAATACTAATAAGTTTTTTACATATACACCATTTTTTTTAGAAATGATTATTCAAAAGTTGATTGATTATTCGTAGTGAAAACCAAACTCAGAGGTCATATCGAGGTTGTTCAGGATGAGAACAATGAATTAACTGTGGGAGATGATGTCTTTTAACTTGAAAAGTTAGTTGATCCATATCAAGTTGTTTTGTTTAATGACTTAGAAGAAAATTTAAAATTTCACATAGTCAATAATATTTTTGTTGATGTTGATGTTGATGTTGATGTTGATGTTGATGTTGATGCTAAGGAGTTGAACGATGTTTTGAGCTTTCGCAGACATTCACAAGTTGATGAAGATGATGATAATGATGAAATCAATGTATAAGATTATGATGGAGATGAAGACGAGTCAATTAACGAACAAGAAGAAAATTCTGATTAATTTGCACAACACAAATATATAATGTCATAAATTATAATGTAGTATTTATGGATGAAACTCACTTCAATATAATGACAATGATGTTAATTTATTGTTGAATGACAAGGAAATATTTGTTTTATTATTGTAATGTGAGCTATTGTTACTGTGTTGTATGTGCACTTGTGAATTTAAGTATTTGTAAGATGGATAGATAAGGAATACATATACAATTTAGCATCAAACATTGTTTTACAATAATGAAAATACTGACATAATGTACATTATACACGGGTATACCGACAAAATGTATTTGTTGGTATGTTCTAGTGACGATGGAAAATGTTTCCCTTCTCCCTGTCACTATTCATGGTGTACATTACACACGGGTATACTGACAAAATGTGTCTATCATTATATTCTAATGACTATAAGAATTCCAATACGCTAATAATTACTGCTTCTAGTAATTGTTGACTATTTACTTTTTTTTTTCTAACGGAATAACCGATGGACTTAAAAGTCATTGGTGATAGTTGGAGAGGTTTCTAAGAATTTTCATACAAGTTAGAAATTTTCATTTGACTTTACAGACAAAATCACCATTGGAAATATTAAAAATATTAATATTTAATAGTTTGCTGATAATTTCGTTGGTAAATCTAAATTAAAACGACCAGAATCAGAACAAATGAGATATCATCTTCTTAATTCTCTCTTCTTCTCAACTAACAATTATCTTCTCTCTCTCTCTCCTTCTCAGCCGAAATCAAGCCTCCTCTTCTCTTCTCATTCTCAGGTATATTATCTTTATTTATTTATTTATTTTTGGGTTTATTAACAATTTATTTCTTTTATTTTCTTTTTGTTTTTTAATTCTTAGCTGGAATTAAGTATGCCATTAAGGGAAGAATTTTTCATTTATTTTTCTTTTTTTTTGTGTGTGTGTGTGTGTGTTTTTTTTTTTTTTGCATTATTTTTGTTTTTTTTTAATTATTTTTGTTCAATTTTGTGTTCTTAATAATTTTTTGAATTACTACCTATGTTGCATAATTTCCCAGCAAGGCAGAGAAAATTGCAACAAAAAGTGAAAAAAAACGAAATATGATTGTGCTAAAGCATATCTTACTTCAAAATAATGTATCCCAGAAGACTTATATCACAATGGTTTCCTCTTCATTTTTTTTTTATTTCCATCTGTACTCGTCTACTATTTCCTAAGCATGTAATTTAACTTTTTAAGAAATCATTTATTATTTGAAAATATTAAATAACCATCTCAACTTAAAAATTTAAATTTATTTTTATAATTTGTTTTATATTTTTTGAACATATAAAAATTTAAATCATTAGTTGAAACTTCTTAATTCATTTTTATTCTATTCTCTCACAGAACTCAGACAGCTTCCTCTGCTTTATTTATTTATTTTTCCATATTGATGAATTAGTATAAATAGGCTTACAAGCCTAGCTAGTAAATGGAACTAGCCAAAATAGTTACTTCTATCAACAACCATTTTCAACAAACAACAGTCATACAAGATGAATTCCTCTGATCA
>Ga0325414_1003308_pt1 | contig 16711 bp, 15 predicted proteins | sample PopdelMetagenome_8_FD_206183 | JGI IMG/M metagenome (GOLD analysis project Ga0325414, IMG submission 206183) | Populus deltoides microbial communities from Bellville, Georgia, United States - Leaf-PdKOR-R3 | ecosystem: Host-associated > Plants > Phyllosphere > Phylloplane/Leaf | place: USA...
ATACAACTCAGATTCAATTTCTTCATAAGAGTATCGCTAGTTACATTAGCACAACCACCTCCATCGATTATCATGCTACATACCTTGTTTTCAAATTGTTGATGTACATCACCTTTTTTTATTTGCATGTTCAACTCACGCCTTATAACCAAGGCCTCCCCCTCATGATATACAATCTCCTCATCACAACAATCCACCAAAGGTGGCATGTCTTCACTTTCAGATTCAACCTCCCCATTGTCTCTTGTAAGCATAACTCTTCTGTTTGGACACTGAAATGCAATGTGCCTCTTCCCTAAACACTTAAAACATTTAATATCTCTATCACGAGTAGGTTGAGATTCAGATTTACCTTTCCCATCCGTATGAGCATCCTTTTTGGCCTTTGTATAAGGCTTTGGTTGGATAGCCCCTTCTCTCTTTAGATTCAACCTCCATGTTGAGGAAAATGAAGCCAAATTGGTCTGAAACATGTAGTGCCCCTTCTCTTTATTTTCCTCTCCACCTTCGTTGCCATATGGACCATGTCCTCCAATTCCACACAATGTTGTAATTCTACAACATTTGCAATGTTCCTATTCAACCCATTTAGAAATTTAGCCATAGTAGCTTCCCTATCCTCAATCATATTAACCCGAATCATTGTGATCTCTATCTCTTTGAAATACTCATCCACAGACCTAGAACTTTGATTCAAACCTTGCAATTTCATATACAAATCTTTATAATAGTGGTTAGGCACAAATCGCCTTATCATCAACACTTTCATCTCCTCCCACAACGCTACCGGCCTCTCTCCACTCCTTCTCCTACCAATCACATTTTGATCCCACCAAATCAGTGCATAATTTGTGAACTTAATTACTACCAAGTTTACCTTCCTTGCCTCTGAATAGTTATGGCAATCAAAAATCCAATCCACCTTTTTCTCCCACTCCAAATATGCATCGGGATCATTTTTACCTTGAAAGGAAGGTATTTTTAGTTTGATAGCATCCAAATCATCATCTAAATCATCATGTCCATCTAAATCATCATGTCCCCCAACACCGCGAAAATTTCTCCTTTGGTCGAATTGGCCCCTTGTTCTATTCCCAAAATCTCTTTGGTTTCTAGGCTGCCGAAAACCTTCCCGATGGCCTTTGGTCTCATCATCAAAACCACCATCACCAATATCATCAATGTCCTTCTCAAAATCCTCATAATTAGCCCACCTTGGCCTTTTAGCCCTACTTCCATTGTTTGTTTTTGGTTCAGCAGCAACCTTCCTCACGTCTTGGGTGCTTGTACCAGCCTTGTTACCACGTCTCTCCACCCTATCAAGTCTGTCACACATGTTCCCCATCACAAAATTCATCCTCTCCATTATCTATGTCATGACTTGCATTTAGAACTTAAGTACTCTCTCGGGAGCGGGTGATGTGTTGTTTTGATCTGACATGATAGTACTTGTAAAATTTGGTTAGTGGTAAAAAAAATATATCTTCACGTCGCTTGTGTTTCGCTCAAACACTCTTAATATCCTCACATGCTCACACCTCTTGTCTCACTTGCAATTCTTGCGGAATTGAAACCAACACCAAATAAAACCAACTTAGCAACGTAATTCAAATACGTATATATGACTTAAGAAGCAATAAAAACCAGAAAACAAGCAAAACAAAATTGCGATGATAGTCTCATGAGTAGCAAGCGAATCTATCTGAAATATGAATAAAACTGAAGACTCAAATAAAAATAGAAACTGATGAGGATCAACCCAACACCAAGTGTAATCATGCTAATGGCCCATTAGAGGTGCAAATTACAAGAGCTAGGGAAAAGAAGCTTATAAAAGCATTGAATAGGCTTGTTCAGAACATATGGAGCAAGATGGACCTAGAGGAGCTTTGGACATCTAAGGAGCATGAAGGACAACCTCTAATTCATCTAATTCAGGTCCAATAAGAGCCCAATTCATATGGAACAAGGGGCTAATGTGTCCGGCTCCATACCAACTGATGCGAACCCTAACAGAATTTAATGGAATTCGCGAACCCAAGATCTATCTAATCCTAGTTTGCTAAAAATATGATGAGCTTATCACAATGGAAGACCTATTTCAAGGCAACAAGACTGACACGATCAAAGAGTTGATGTCTTATCCCAAGTACAGAAGTGTCAAAGTAATAAATAACCCAGCAAGATCGGGGTCAATCTATAGGGAGGTCAACTATATATATATATATAATTTAACAAAGAGTTAAAGAGATCGTTGAGATGTGAGATTAATGTGAGGATTATATAATGATAAAAACAATTGTCAAGGTTAAAGGATCCACTAATGGTATTTCAAATAAATATAGAATAAGTTTTTTTTATTACTCAACTGGAAACCACACACAAAGGAGGTTCCAATCGAATGATTTATCATTGAGAGCTCATTATAGATTATTAATATGATCATATTAATTATCTTATTTAAGTAACACCAATACTTATAAATATTATCAGGTATTCATGTTGCTAACTTATGTTAACAACAAATCAAGTTCCTCTCATAACAACGATGTCAGCCGAAGACTATGAAGGATCAAGCATTTATTGTACCAAGTGTTATACAACATAAATCTAAATTAAACATTTAATAAGCAAGGTATTAAAAGTGAATAAGATAAAAATGATAAGACATGTTAATAGCAAACTTTCTATGATATAAATATTGAAGTCCATGTTGAGTTTATATTATACTTATTATAACACCATTAGTGAAACATTTTCACCCTGACATAATTAACTTAGCTAGACATAATAAAGAAGAAGAACATAAATAAACAAGATAAGAACATAATGATGGTATAAGTTAACTAAGAGTAGTAAAGGAAATGAAAAGTATAAACAAGAGATTAATGAAAATAAAACTTGAACATTACAAAGAGAGAGAGCAAGCAAGAAAATGATCTTGATCTGAAAACCAAAATGCCTAAATGTATGGAAAACGCCTCCTTTTATAGGCTAAAAAAAACCGTTCCTTTGGTACTTAACTATTGAATTAGTGGCCAACTAATGACTTAGTGGACTTGGTGGTTTAGGTATGGATTTGTTTTCTGGACGAAATATCATTGCTACGATCGGAATTTGGCAATGTGTTTTTCATGAAAATTGTAGGAAACTGTCTCAACATTCCACTTAAAAAAGAATGAGCTCATTTGGACTTCTAGAACTTGAGATATGGACTGAACACGAAACAATATCTGGGCTGCAGGACAGATTCAGACTTCTCTTTTGTTGCTAAGATGTGAACTTCAAAACGATAGAATTGAGTCTTTGACTCTTCATGAATGTTTTAGGCCTATGTTTTAGCTTTTTATCCATATAAACCAAACTGAAATCCAAGATTTACAGCTCCAAATATGACCCAATGACTGAATAGTGTTCCAGTTTGAATTGAACCAACATCTCTTCTCTAAACCTAGCCCTTCCTTTGTCCTTTTATTTTCAATAGTTAATCACATCAATCAATCATTTAAATTTGTGAGATTTTCTTGCATTTAAAATGAGCATTTACCATAAATTAAAGCTATCTTATATTATCAGACTTGTTATTATAAAACATGCTTAAGTTAGGGAATTTAATGATACTAAAAGTACAATATGATGATATAAAACCTTAATGAAAATGCACTTTTAAATACTAATCACACCCCCCAACCAGCTTATTACTAGTCTCTAGTAATTAAAGCGTTAAAGTAGAGAAAAACAATTTACAAAATCCAGCAAGCAAGGCATTCATCATTTAACTTCCATTAATCTATTCAAAATAAACAAACTTTCATTAAATTTATATTTCTGCTTTATACTTTTTAATCAAGATATTAATAAACCTTCATTTTGTGCTCAATATATCAAAACATAGCTATGGGGCTTTTCTTGGAAGAATTCAAAATTTTGCTCTAATGTTTAATGTTAACTTCCTTGGGTTGAGATTATTATATTCTTCTTTTTTTAGGTAATAATTTATAACACAACGTATCTTGAACTCATGTATCAAGCTTTAGGCCAATAATTCCCAAACCAGTTGGTCTTAGGACATTAGGAGTTGAGACACCTCTTAGAGCTTAGGAGCTCGGGTTGCAGATACTAAAATGTAGATAGTGCAATATTTGATTCCATTAAGCTTTCTTCCCAACCCATGTAACAAGCACTAGGCCAATAGCTCCCAAGTCAATTGACTTTAAGGGTATTAGGTGTTGAAACACCCCTTCGAACTTAATTACTTAGGTTAAGCTACAAAATCAAACTTATCTACATTCTTATTTATTTATTTTATTATCATCATTGTTTTTTTTTTCAAACTATCCATTTTTCTTAGTAATAATGTAATAATGTAAATAATGTAATAATGCAATGTGCAACCCACAATTATATGTTAAGGTGTGTGTGTGTTAAAATGAAGGTTTATGAATACTTGTTAAATGAGTATATGAGCAGAATCAAGTGGTAACAATGCAAAAATTTGTAAACCTAAATATTTCAAGAAGTGTGTGATAGACCTTGTTATGAATGTTTACTAGGATGCGTCTTAACAGTCAATAGAATTCCTCTTTACTCTGCTATCCAAATAACAATTGTCAAATTAGTGTTTTGTTTTTCAAACTACCCTCTCCCCCCTACTAAAACAAAACATTGTCCTTAAAGTTCTAAGGTAGAAAAATTATAAAAGACATCACCTGAAATAGCAACTACCGACAAACCTGAAACACGCTTAAACAAATATGAGAATTAACAAAACAAAATATTATGCTAAAAACCAAAAGACACAAGTTGTTACAAACAAAGACATAAATCCAATCTAAGCTTTGTACAACTATCCATGGTTGACCAGTTTATGCGACTCATGGATGAATCAATTACAGGGAGGAAATATTGTAGTTGATCAATCAGTTGTTTAGCAGTAGCAGTAGAGATTATGATTTGTCATGCTGAAGATGTTAGAAATTTTTGTTCCACATCATGATCATGAAAAGAACAAATTATCATAAAAATCATTAACATTTAACAAACCTATAGGTTTTTGGTGAATGTTCAGTTGGGCCTAAGAGGAAATATGAAATATCTCTTTTAATTTGCCCAGACCACCTAGTAAGGCAATGAAGGCGCCAACATGTTCAAACATTGCAGTCATTCGTTCAGATATTGAGAAGACCTGTAGTTCCTTTCCAACTGTTTTTCCAATGAGATCCACTTTGGCTAAAGCTTTCGGAATGACACCCAAAACTTGACTGCCTCCTAAAAATGCAACTGTTGACACACTCTCCATTAACCCAAGGTTGCCTCCCCCATACACTAAATGAATCTTTCTCTCAGCTAGCACCCGACCAAGATGATTTGCTGATTCTAAAAACTCCTTTTCTTTTCCAGGACTGAATCCATAAAAAACACAAATATTTTTAATTTGATGACTTGAAGAACCTGCCATTTCTACACACTTCTATATTTGTTGAATGTATGGGTTGAGTAGAAATAAAGGGAAGGAAAGGAAGATTTTATAGATAGAAAATGAAAAATGCAATCATATCACCTATATATAGGCTAGTTGGAGTCTCTCTCTCTCTCTCTCTCTTTTTCAGAACATGTGTATATACAAGTAGTTATGATTGTGGCTCACATCTTCCCTTGGTTTTACGTCCAAAAACGGCTTAAACACCCTCTATGGGTTGAGGATAGGCTTCCCATCCAGTTTTCTTAAAAACTGGCAAACAGGGTCTTTTTTAATCAGATTCCCAAGACTATGTCGAGCATGTTCTTTATGAAATTGGGGCCATGAATCATTAATTGCACGATGCACATCTCCATTAGAATGCGTCTCAAGAGTTAATAGAAGATTATCTAAAGACTCCTTACTTAGGCCATCCTTAATGAATTATATTTTATCTTCACGGTTTACAGATACCATTCCTAAAGAATGATATTTTTCATTACAAGTCCATCTAGTACATCTATGACAGACTTTCAATCATTTTGCATGATTTTTATTTGCAAAAGTGCTTTTACCTATCCCAGGCATGTATGAAATAAAAGAATTAAAAGACTCACCTAATAATCGGACCTTTGCTTCAATTAGCTAGCGAATATCTTTAGGAATTCCATGGTTCATTAACAACCTCAATCTTTCACATCTAGCACGGTAAATTTTTGTAATCGCATTTTGAGGTAAAGTAGGAAAATACATTTTTAGTTTTTTAAAAGTGGTGTCCATTTTTCAAAGAAGAAGTGGAGAAGAGATGCAAAGAAAAGAGAAGCAACAAGCAATTCAACAAATATATAAACATCAGTTATCATGAGAAACTGAAAGAACCGACTTAAGAGTCATGGAGTACCGTTATTCGCCATTTGACCGGGGTTGGAGAAAAACTAGCAAAACAAGAGTCACATAAAAAAGAAACACAAAACAATGTGAGAAAAAAACAAAATAATCAATATTTATAAACATGATTACCCAAACCAATGGACTCATCTTCACTAGGAAAATTATCAAAATAAGCTTTCAAACGATGTCCATTTAACTTAAAAACATTGTCATTCTTTGGATTCTCAATATCAAAGGCCCCATAGGGATACACATGTTTCACGAGAAATGGACTGCTCCATCTTGATCTTAGCTTTCCAGGAAATAAGTGGAGTCAAGAACTATAAAGCAAAACTTTTTTTTACAAATATCAAATGTTTTTCTCAAGATTCTCTTGTCATGAAACTCTTTGATTCTTGCTTTATGAATTTTTAAATTCTCATATGCATAATTTCTTATTTCCTCAAGCTCATTTATTTGTAACTTACATAGCTGGCTAGCATCATCCAGGTTCAAATTGAAAGTTTTAATACCCCAATAAGCTTTATGTTCAAGTTCCACAGGCAAGTGACAAGGTTTTCTATAAACCAACTTATAAGGTGACATACCTAATAATGTTTTAAAAGCAGTTCGATAAGCCCAAAGTGCATCATTAAGTCTTAAAGACCAGTCCTTCCGATTAGGGTTCACTGTTTTTTCCACGATTTGTTTAATCTCCCTATTAGCAAGTTCTACCAGTCCACTTGTCTGAGGGTGATAAGGGGTGGCAACTTTGTGTGTGATTCCATATTTCTTCATCAAAGACTAAAATGGCATGTTGCAGAAATGTGTTCTACCATCACTTATCATGGCTCGAAAGATTCCAAACCAACTCAAAATATTTTCTTTCAAAAACATGATCACTGTTTTATGATCATTGTTTCGACTTCAAATTGCCTCTATCCATTTTAAAACATAATCTATTGCGACTAATATGTGCACAAAGCCAAATGATGGAGGAAATGGACCCATAAATCTATACCCCAACAATCAACGATTTCTATAACAAGAACAGGATTTAAAGGCATCATGTGACATTTTGAAATAGATCCTAACTTTTGATAATTTTTACAAGTTTTGCAGAATGCGTGTCCTTGAACATCCGGCCAATAAAATCCACATTGTAAGATTTTTGCAGTCGTCTTCTTTGATGAAAAATGACCCCCACATGCCTCATAATGATAAAATTTAATAACACTACTTACCTCATTGTCGGGGATGCATCTTTAAAATATTTGATCAGGACAATATTTGAATAAGTAAAGGTCATCCCAATAAAAGTTCTTCACTTCGTTCAAAAACTTTTTTTTCTCTTGAGAATTCCAATGAGCTGGCAAATCTCTTGTTGCAAGAAAATTGACAATATTAGCAAACCAAGGTGTTGCAGAAATAGAAAGTAAAGATTCATCAGGAAAGTAATCATCGATTGGTATGGTGTCAGATGTGCAATCTATTATCAATCGAGACAAATGATCTGCGGAAGAGATTATTACCGGAAAAGTTTCATTTTCTCCCAAAAATGTGTTTTTGAGATTAAATGGTAAAGGCTTCAAATCAGGTTTTCGGTGGTTGAACACTTGAAGGTATGGACTCAATTGATCGTGGTGGCAATTCCTCAATGTTTGGTCTCCAACTATTTGCCTTTGATTCTTCCTGAAAATAAACCATTTGCAAATCTTCAAATTCATTAAACTCAGTTTCACTGGATGTATTTTCAAATTGATCATAAACTAATTTTTCAATAAAATTACTTCCTATAAATCATTATCATCTCCAGGTTGCTTGGGAATATTAAAAACATTCATCTCCAATGTCATGTTTCCAAAAGATAACTTTATTAGTCCATTCCTACAATTAATCAATGCGTTAAAAGTTGCAAGAAATGGACATCCTAAAATAACTGGAATTGAATTACATGCTTTAACAGATTATGTATCCAAGACAACAAAATCCACAAGATAAATGAATTTATCAACTTGTACTAACACATCTTCAACTATTCCTCTAGGCACGTTAATAAGTAAAAGAGTTACAGAATTTGGCTTTAACTCACCTAGATTGAGACTTTGAAAAACCGAATATGAAAGTAAATTCACACTAGCTATAAGATCAAGTAAAGCTCTTTCAATTTTATATTCTTCAATAAAGCAAGAAATTGTAGGACAACCAGGGTCTTTATATTTCAAAGCATTATTGTTTTAAAGAATGACACTTACTTGTTCGGCTAAAAAGGCTTTCTTTTTCACATTCAATTTTCTCTTCACGGTACACAAGTCTTTAAAAAATTTAGCATAAGAAGGTACTTTTTTAATAGCATCCAACAAAAGTATATTGATCTTTACCTGTTTGAAAGTTTCAAAGATTCAGAATTAGGATTGACTTTCCTTTGTTTGGTCTTGGCATGAGGAAATGAGAGTGCGGGTGGGGAATCAGTCTTTTCTTTGCAATGTTCAAGTTCAACCCCTTCCTTACCCTTTGTGATGCGAACCTCATGATCACGTGGTCACGCAACCCACACGCAAAGACATCAATTCTCGGAAAGCCAAGTAAATTAGGTTTGATAGGAGTGTGACACAAAGATAACTTGTACCTAGGCACCAGCACTATTGGAAATGAAGACCCCCACCCAACGAATATTGATTCGCGAACGAGAAGTATAAGGATGACGCCACGAAGACAGTTGTTCTTCGATAAGTCGTTTTTCAGTTCTTTAGAGAACCAAGGAAGGGAGATTATCCCACCAACACACAATAAGTGCAGCAAGAAGTTTATTGATCTGAAAATTGTGTAACCTTGCGTGTTTGGTTATGCCTTTATTTATACTGACTCTAGACTTAAGAAAACCTTAATGGACCCCCCTTAGGTGGATTTATATGAAGCCCACTTACAATTGACCCAAATAAGTAATAATAACCTAAAAACTAAGAAGAAAATAATAAAAATAATAAAATTCCAAAAATTATCATGCTAAATATGCTAGAATCAGATTTTTCACCCTTAAGAAGTCCCAAAAAAACTAGGAGAAATCTGATTTGAAAAATTTGTGTTGCTGCCTCCCTTGATGTCCTTGATTAGCTTGGATTTCCTTGTTTAACTTGGATAAATAAGAAAACAAATTTCCTCCTTTGTTGCTGATTTAATTACTTTCCTTCCTAAGTTAGGAAAAGCATTAAATAGTCCTCCTCTCTTTAGGAATAAGATCCAACTTCCTTACTTAAGTAGGAGAACAAATTGCTGACTTTTTATCCTTATAGCATTAGGAAAACAAGCCTAACAAGGCTGGTATTGGGCCGGACACATCAACCCCTTGTTCCACATGAATTGGGCTCTTCTTGGACCTGAACTAGATGAATTAAAGGCTGCCCTTCATGCTCCTTAAATGTCCCAAGCCCCTCTAGGTCCATTTTGCTCCATATGTTCTGAACAAGCCCATTCAATGCTTCTTTAAGCTTCTTTGCCTTAGCTCTTGTGATTGGCCCAATTGACACCTCCAATGGGTCGTTGGCATGATTATGCTTGGTGTTGGGCTGATCCGCATCACTTTGAGACTAACTCATCTTCTTTCTCACAAGGTTCAAGTATGTGTTTTTCAATAACCTTACCATTGCGGAGAGTAATGACTAATTTGACTTGATCCATGTGATGGCTTCCGGAGCTACTTGCACTTGGATTGTATTGCCCTTTGGGATTTTGCTATGGTTAAGATGGAAACTTACCTTTCTCCTGAAAACTAAGAGCAGATGTGAATTTTGCAAGTGTATCTTTTAAATCTGTCATGGTTTAAGCATGTTGAGTGTTCACTGTCTCTTGCTTTTCAATGAATGCATGAAATGTTTCGTCAAAATTTCTTCTAGGAGGGGGAGCATAAAAAGGTGCATATCCTTGAGAATTTTGAAAATTATGGTTGTATGAATCGGAGTTCGGGAAGGCATCGCAATACGGGTCAACATAGGTTGTACGAATTTTGTTATTTACTTCCTTTTGAGTTGCGGACTTTCTATTTGGCTAGAATTCTTTTCCTAAAAGGATGTGGAAGCTTATTTTGGGAATCTCCTAATTCTTCAAAGATCCTTAATGGGCTGCAACATAGTTTCCATGTATGGCAAGGATTCATAAATGTTTTAGAATCCTTTTCTTACAAGGATTTCATATTCATCCTAGCTATAAAAAGGAAAGAAGATTTCAGAACTAATTCTACCTTCAGATTTGATTCTCCTACCTTTACTTTAGGTTCCAGTTTCGGACTTGTCGTAAACGAGTCTATTTTGCGTTAACTTTTGAAATTCGCTTTCTTTCTATTGTTTTTGTTTCTTGCAGTATAATTTCAACATATCCAACATATTTAGGTGTTGTTTCATTGTTTTTCATATTTTGTTTTTGTTTTTATTTGAGTCTTTAGTTTCGTTCATATTTCGGATAGATTTGCTTGCTACTCGCGAGACTATCATCCCAGTTTCATTTTTGCTTATTTTCTGGTTTTTATTGCTTCTTGAGTGATGCGAACATCATGATCACATGGTCACGCAACCCACATGCAAAGACATCAATTCCCGGAAAGCCAAGTAAATCAGGTTTGATAGGAGTGTGACACAGATAACTTGTACCTAGGCACCAGCACTGGTGGAAACGGAGACCCCTACCCAACGAATATTGATTCGCGAACAAGAAGTATAAGGATTAAGGATAACGCCACGAAGATAGTTGTTCTTTGATAAATCATTTTTCAGTTCTTTAGAGAACCATGGAAGGGAGATTATCTCACCAACACACACACACACACACACACACACAAAGTGCGGCAAACAAGAAGTTTTATTAATCTGAATTGTCTAACCTTACATGTCTGGTTATGCCCTGATTTATAGTGACTCAATACTAAAATAAACCCTAATGGGCCCCTTATGTGGACTTATATGATGCTCACTTACAATTAAACCCAAATAATATAAATAAACCTTAAACTAAGAAGAAAATAATAAATCCAAATTTAATATCCTAAATATAATAGGATCAGATTTGTTGCCCTTTAGAAGTCTCATATAAGCTAGGAGAATCAAATCTGAAGGTAGAATTAATTCTGAAATCTTCTTTCCTTTTTATGTAGTTAGGATGAATAAGGAATCCTTGTAAGAAAAGGATTCTAAAACATTTATGAATCCCTGCCACACTTGAAAACTATGTTCCAGCTCATTAAAGATCTTTGTAGAAATAGGAGATTCTCAAAACAAGTTGCCACATCCTTTTAGGAAAAGAATCCTAGCCAAATAGGAAGTCCACAAGTCAAAAGGAAGTAAATAACAAAATTCATACAGCCTTTGTTGACCCGTGTTTTGATGTCTTCCCAAACTCCGATTGACCTGAAATTTTAACCCAACGTAGGAAAACATGTCAGAAGACTCCATGTAAACTTTCATGCCGATCCAACAGTCAGATTGAGAATTATAACTGTTGCCGTAAAACTGGATAGATGCACTTTTTACGTCAAAATCCAAATTTGACCTTTTCTGGATCGTATCATTCCCTCTCTCTTCAAGATGATTCATCCTCGAATCACCAATAAATTGAATGGACAATTCCTTAGCCTCTTTTTGAAGCCTTTGGAGTTCTTTTCTTGCCAACAGTCATTGCTAACAACTTTTGATAAAAGTAACAGCCGTTCTATTTTGTTTATCATCATTACAGCGTATTTTCTCCTCTCTTTCTAAAGCTTGCTGGGCATTGACTGATGTCATTAACACATCAAGTTGCTTCATCTCCCCTAGAATACAGGATAGACTCTTGGATTATTTTTTTAGAACACTAATCTCTTTATTTCTCTCCATTTGATACCACCTCTCCTTTTGAATCCTCCTTTTCTTTTGCCGTAACACCTCATCAAAATACATGAAATCCCTTTGGTTTCTAGGCTGCCAAAAACCTTCCCGGTGGCCTATGATCTCATCCCTAAAACCGCCATCACCAATATCATCAATGTCCTCAAAATCCTCACAATCAACCCACCTTGGCCTTTTGGCCCCACTGTCGTTGTTAGATTTGTGTTGAGCCCCAACTTTTCTCACGTCTTGGGTCCATGTTCCAACCACATTACCATGTTTTCCCACCTTCTCAAGTCTGTCACACACATTCCCCATCATCAAATTCATTCTTTCCATCATCTTCGTCATGGCATGTATTTGGAATTTAAGTTCTACATCGAGAGGGGATGGTGGGTTGTTTTGCATTGATATGATAGTACCTGCAACAATTGGTTAGTGGTAAAAAAAATCCTCACACCCCTCGTGTTTCGCTCAAACACTCTAATATCCTCACATGCTCACACCTCTCGTCTCACCTTCTTGCGGTTCTTGCAGAACTCAAATTAATACCAAAAAGAACCAACTTGGCAGCGAGATCCAAAATATATGACTCAAGAAGCAATAAAAACTAGAAAACAAGCAAAACAAAACTGTGATGATAGTCTCTCGAGTAGCAAGCGAATCTATCTGAAATATGAACAAAACTGAAGACTCGAATAAAAACATAAATGAAATATGCAAGGATGATGAAACAGCACCCAAAATATGTTGGATATGTTGAAAATATACTGCAAGAAATGAAAACAACATAAAGAAAGCGAATTTCAAAAGTTGACGCAAAATAGACTCGTTTACGACGAGTTAAGTCTGAATTTGGAACCTAAAGTGAATGATATCCAATTAAGCTAAAATTTCAGATATAGTGCGATATCAACCCAAATAGAAAGAATATGAATTTTGAACAATTTGCGATAAGGTTTGATTTACTGATGCAAAAAGGGTAAGAATCAGACCTGATTGGACCCGAAATTGAAAACCAAAGAAATATATGTCCAATTGACCCCACACTTAATATGTAAGGCGATTAGGGCCCCATTAATAAGATTATAAAATTTCAGCTAATTCCAAGTTGATTTGGTCCAATTTTCCCTTGTTTAGTTCTCTACGGCAGAAACCAATAAAAAAGATCTTTGAATGATTTTTTCTTTTTTTTTTCTACTGATATATTTTGGACAATAAAAAAATGAAATAACTATTTTTTTGGTTTTTGGATACGCTGCAAAATCAAGGAGAAGAAGAAATTGGACACTAAGGATTTTTTTGCGGAAACAACAAGAACAAAAAATTCAAAAGGATATAACCTGATTAATGGAGCCAAGCTCTGATATCAAATGATGCGAACCTCATGATCACATGGTCACGCAACCCACACGCAAAGACACTAATTCCCGGAAAGTCAAGTAAATCAAGTTTGATAGGAGTGTGACCCAAAGATAACTTGTACCCAGGCACCAACACTATTGGAAACGGAGATCCCAACCCAATGAATATTGATTCGCGAATGAGAAGTATAAGGATTAAAGATGATGCGAATGACTTGGTGGACTTGGTGTTTTAAGTATGGAATTATTTTTCTGGACGAAATGTCATTGCTACGATTAGAATTTGGCAACGTGTTCTTCATGAAAGTTGTAGGATTCTGTCTCAGCTTTCCACCAATAAAAGAATGAGCTCATTTGAACTTCTAGAACTCGAGATATGGACTGAACACTGAACAGTTGATGTGCATCATGGGAATTATAATCCATCTCGTAAAGCCGAACCTAATCTACAAGAAGATTCAGATGGCCTAATAACAAGAGCAAGGGCAAAACAACTGCAAAGGACCTTGACGAGTTAAATTGAAATGGTTGAAGTTGCTTCGAAGTTAAAAGCTAGCAATATGTTCGGAATTGGTTCAAAGATTTTTATTTGCCTACAATTGAAACTTGGACATGAGAAAAGCCCTTAATGGTTCTTTTGATGTTGAGCTACTTGAGTTTGGATTGTTAATGCAAATAAGTGAAGAAATTGATGTTGTATACGATCAGAATAGTAGATGAATTTGAACCCAATTTTGAAGTCATCCATTGCATGTGAAGACAAGACTAATCTAGGTGGATTTCAAGTTCAGAACATAATCTTTCTAGATTGTCCAACCATGATTGCATTGGACTTTTATGCAGGAAGTTATCCCGGAAAACCAAAATAGGTCTGATAGGAGTGTGACATAATGGAAACCTACCCCAGACACCAACACTATTGGATTGAGTAGAATGACACCACGAAGCCAGTTAATCTTCGATAAGTCAAATTCAGTTCGTTCAAGAATAGAAGAATGCAAGAATCACTCTCACACGTTAAAACTGAAAAATTCAGAAGTAATTATCATCAAAGCTGCCGAAATTTAGGTTACATGTGTTTAAATAGTTCTTCAAAGTAACCCTAATGGATCTACCTTTGTGGGCTAAACTAACCCCCATACAAAACTGACCTAAAAACCCTAAACTGAAAAGCCCATAACCTGATCTAAACAAGCCTTGGATCCTAGCTCAAAAAAAAGTTTTAATTTAGCCCAAACATGAAAGAAAATAATAAAAAAATATCTAATTTGTAATTAAATACCACTAGCTTTTCTTTCCTTGTGTAGCTAGGACAAATAAGGAATCCTTATAAGAAAAGGATTCTAAAACATTAATGAATCCTTGCCACACTTGGAGATTATATTGCAGCTCATTAAAGATCCTAGTGGAACTAGAAAATTCCCAAAACCAGCTGCCACATCCTTGTAGGAAAAGAATCCTAACCAAATAGAAAGTCCACAAGTCAAATGGAAGTAAATAACAAAATTCGTACAGCCTATGTTGACCAGTATTGCAATGCCTTTCCAAAGTCTGATTGACTTGAAATTGTAATCCATAGTAGGACAACATGTCTGGAGAGTCCACATAAAAGTTTAGTCTGATCCAACGGTTGGATTGAGAATTATAATTATTGCCGTAAACCTGGACTGTTGAACTTTTTACGCCAAAATCCGAATCTGACATTACTTGGGTCGTATCACAAGGCTGAACCGTATTAGAAAGTGTCGTGTTTCTTGGATATATTATCTCTAGCAGGGGAGTTAAGATTGATGAGGAGAAAATTGAGGCAATTCGGGACTGGCCAAAACCTGCTAGTATCGTTGATGTGAGGAGCTTCCATGGTTTAGATTCTTTCTTCAGGCAATTTGGTCTCTATTATTGCTCCTATGACAGAATGTTTGAAAAAAAGGAACGAGTTTAGATGGAGTGAAGATGCAAAAAAAGCTTTTGAGCTAATTAAGGAAAAGTTGTGTACTGCTTTAGTTTTAGCACTTCCAGACTTTGTTAAAACATTCAAAATAGAGTGTGATGCTTCCGGAGTTGGAATTGGGGCTGTTTTGATGCAAGAAAAGAGGCCGATTTCATTCTTCAATGAAAAGTTAAATGGAGCATGTTTGAACTACTCTATTTACGACAAGGAGTTCTATGCTTTGATTCGGGCTCTGGAGGTATGACAGCACTACTTGTTGCCTAAAGAATTTGTTATACATATTGATCATGAATCCTTGAAGTATCTTAAAGGGCAAAGCAAGCTAAATCAGAGACATGCTAAATGGGTGGAGTTTATGGAGTCATTTTCTTATATCATAAAGTACAAGAAAGGGCAAGTTAATGTGGTTGTTGATGCTCTTTCTAGGAGGTATACACTGACCTCTATGTTGAATGCAAGGCTGATGGGTTTGAACAAGTGAAGGTTTAGTATGCTAATGATTCCTACTTTGGTAATGTGGTTGCCGAATGTGCAAATGGAGCTTATGATGGGTTCTTTATGCATGAAGGTTACTTGTTCAAAATAGGCAGAATGTGTATTCCTTTAGGTTCGTTACAGGAGTTGCTTATGCGAGAGGCTCATGGTGGTGGTCTTAGAGGTCATTTTAGGGAGAAGAAGACTTATGAGTTGCTGAAAGAATATTTTTTTTAGGCTAGCATGTTAAGGGATGTGCACAAGGTGATTGAGAGATGTTCTATTAATAAGAAAGCTAAGAGTAAAGAGAATGCATATAGGTTGTATATGTCGTTGCCTATTCCAGAGCAACCATGGATGGATGTTAGCATGGACTTTGTACTTGGGTTACCAAGAACACAGTGTGAAAAGGATTTAATAATGGTCGTGGTTGATCGATTCTCCAAAATGTCTTATTTCATTCCTTGCAACAAAACTGACGATGCAGTACATATTGCTGATTTGTTCTTTCAAGAGATTGTTCGTTTGCATGGAGTTCCTAAAAGCATTGTCTCTGATCATGATACAAAGTTCTTAAGCCACTTTTGGAAGACTCTTTGGAGGAAGCTTGGAACGAAGTTACTTTTCAGTACGGCATGTCATCCACAAACTGATGGACAAACTAAGGTAGTAAACCGAACTTTATCTTCTTTGTTACGAGCTGTTATACATAAGAATTTGAAGAGTTGGGATACTTGTTTGC
>Ga0325414_1003310_pt1 | contig 16704 bp, 13 predicted proteins | sample PopdelMetagenome_8_FD_206183 | JGI IMG/M metagenome (GOLD analysis project Ga0325414, IMG submission 206183) | Populus deltoides microbial communities from Bellville, Georgia, United States - Leaf-PdKOR-R3 | ecosystem: Host-associated > Plants > Phyllosphere > Phylloplane/Leaf | place: USA...
GCAATTAAATTATAAAAATAAAATACAAGTTTTTTTAAAAAATAGATTTTATCCACCACCATTTAAATTCTTTTAAAACATAACTATATAACTCACGTTAAAACTTAACTTTAATTTTTCCTCTATTATCTCATTTAACCCTACAGTAATAAAAATAAAGAATAATAGTAGATTACCATATTTAATAGATTTATTGATAAAACATTTTGTTGGTATTTACACTAATAGTCTATCAAAACATATGTTACCGATAGAATTATGGATGAAAATGGTTCATTGAAAAACTTTTGTTAGTAATTTATGGACTGTCGGCGAATCCGTCGGTAATAAATATACCAAATTATAGATGAAAAAGGTTCATTGAAAAACTTTCATTAGTAATTTATGGACTGTTGGCGAATCCGTCAGTAATAAATATACCAAAAGATTTACTGATGGACAAAACGCGTTAAAAAAATTTATCTACTTTATTTCATTGGTATATTCATCGGTAAATATAAAATATTACCGAAAGAACACCAACACCATTTTTAATGTCGTTGGTGTGTTAGCGGTAGCAATAGCATTTAAAGTAATTCTTTTCCAACCCTATCCCTGTATTTTTTTGGGTTTTTTTTGCCTCATACAAAAAATCACGCAACCTATATGGTACAAATTAATTATCAGTTAGTAAATGAAAAAAATAAAATTTGAAATAAAAAAATATATCCTGAATTTGATTTTACCTAATTACAGCGTAATTCTCCTAAACCCTCCTCGCAACATTATCATCAACTCTCCTATTCAAAATTTCCCTTGAAATAAAAATATATAAAAAGAAAATTTCAGTAATTTTAATAAACAGTTCAAATTAACATAAAAAAATATTTAAGTTGATACTAACATTGAACCTTGAAAATCACGCATCAATCTGCGGTTTCCATTCAGGATATTTGAAAAATTGGCTCTATTGAAACAATGAAATTTTCATCTACAATTTAAAAGTCGATGTTATTGTTCCAGTAGCCTTAATATTTGTAAACTTGAAATTGCATTCGTTAAATGATATTATTTTTTTCAAAATTATTAAATATATCATTGTAAAAGCAAAACAAACTCCCATTGAAAGGTAATCATTTCACTAGATCTCGTACTTATGGGTAAATAAATCCTGCTGTGAAGGGACCCCTCCTCAACATTGCGGCATTCCACTCGACCAGCCTGCATCATAAGGAAGTGCATGTGCTCTAGGTGCTTGTTCTTGGTCGAAATTTAATGATTCATGGTCGTCAACATTATTGCTAGAAGAATTAATAGAGATTTTGTCCTCGCGACATGTAATAGACTTTTCATTAGGCATCTACACAAATTAAAGAATTAAAAAAAATTAAATGATTTTTTTTAAAAAAATAAATTCGGCAACATCTCCCCTATACACAAAATATATGCCACAAAACCACTTCATTTTATTCAATTTTTTCTAAAAATTTAGCATAATTCAGTTTCATAGAAAAAATTTATTTTCTACATGATAATATTTTTTATCATAATTTCACAACAAATTATTATAATTTTAAAAAATTTAAAATAATAATTAAAATTATTCCTACATATTTAATTGAAATTGAACAACAAAATTGAAAAACAAAACAACTAAAATTCAACACAAGTACTATTATGTGATAATATTTTTAATTGTAAATTTTAAAAAATTACTCTAAATGAAATAAATACAAAATAATAATTAAAATTATTTCTACACATTTAATTGAAATTGAACAATAAATTTTAAAAAATTACTAAAATTCAACAAAATAATTCAAAAATTATTTCAATAACAACTAAAATCTATGTCATTTATTAATTCATATAATATAATTATTAAGAACACAAAATTAAGAAAATAATAACAAAAAGCATAAATAATGAAAATAAAAAGAATGAAAAATTCTTACTTTAATGGCGTGTTTGATTTCGGCTCTTAATTATAAAAACAAAAAAAAATTATTAATAAAAAAAAAAACAAGAGAATATTTGGGAAAAAAAATACTTGTTTGCACAAAAGAGTGTTTCTTTATCTTATCGTTGTATATAAAGTTTCTTTTGCTTATTTAACTCTAACATCTAATTCATTAAATAGAAAATTGCATTTTATTACACAATTAAATTATAAAAAGAAAATACAACTTTTTTTTATATATTGTTTTCCACCACCATTTAAATTCTTTTAAAACATAACTATATAACTCGCGTAACTTCAATTTTTCCTCCAATATCTCATGTAGCCCTACAATAATAAAAATAAAGAATATATATATAGTAGTAGTAGTAGTCTCTAGCATCAACGGGTGTATATATTATTTTCAGAATCCATTGATATCTTGCTTGTTAACATTTTTAGAAGGAAAAATATAATTTTTATTGGTACAAAAAACACATGGATTGGTATATATTGTGCTTAATTGCTAACATTATTATCAATAAATCATATAAATACCATGAAATAATGCATCATATTAATTATTTTGCTGAATATGCCTTTAATTATTATATATTCTTCGTGCATCATATTTTAAACAGCAAATTAATAAAAAAAAACGAAAGAAAGAAAGAAAGTTTTTCTCTTATCAAATTCAATTGAAAATGTTACATTTTTAAATTAAGGCTTGTTTCTGATAATAATTAAATAGATTTAATTATTATCAACTATAATTAATCGTCAAATCCAACATAAACAATACTTGGAGTACTTTACTATTTCTTTCTCAATAAACCATAATATGAAGAGAAAAAAAACTCATAATATTCATATGCTGTTTTTATAATGCAGTGCGGTCCATATTTAATCTATCCTAACTATATATTTGGAATTGTGTGGTTAATCAACACCTACTAGTTTTTTACATGGATCCTACTATTTTTTTTTTAAATCTTGATTAAAAAAACTATAATTTCTAGTATTTTTTAAATTAATTTTTTCAATTCATAACCACATAAATTTACTACAATATCGAACACATCTAAAACATAAAAAAAAAGAAGCTCATGAAGCTGTACAAGAAACTTAAATTGAAAATCCCAATTAAATCTATCTTTAAAAACTCCAATTGAAAAAAAAATACTTTTTTCTAAAGCAACCATTTCATCTTCTTTTGAATATTGATTTTACATATAAATTTGCATTTTAAAAGTTGGATTTTGGATCGGTTTGAAGGCCGGTACCAGGTGATGATAATATTTAAGTAAAACAAGAAATTTGAATATTTATTTTCATATATATACATATAATTTGTTATAGGCAAAGAAGGAGAGAGGAATTAAATGGATAATTATGGGTTTTTTTGACATTTTCTTAATTGAACCCTAACAAAAGGGGCGAATTAAAAAAATTCATAAACTTCAGGGTGGGAGGTCGAAAAGTTTTTGTTCAGGGGTGTTTTACAATTTAGCCTTCTCAAGCACCTGGTTGCTTATTAAACCCCACGGGAAACCAGCCTCTGGGGTTTTGCTTTCTCCTCTTCTCTCGCCCACTCTCATAGTGCCTCCTTTCTCCAAAAATTAACCTCTCCGGCTGGAGGAGGATCGACTGCTGTTAATCACCGGCCTCATTTCAACATTCAGGGTTCCGTATCACGGTACTCTTCTTTCTAACTCAACGGATCTTAAGTTACTTCTGTATTCTTTATCTGAAGCATTTTATCAAACTCCTTGCATTCATTAATATTTCTTTCAATTCCTTTATGGAAGTTTGGAATTTTATCATCGTATCATAATTGATGGTTAATAACTCAATTTGTGTTTCAATAGTTTTGTTTATTAGTAGTAAAAAACGATGAAAAATCTGAACTTTCTGATTGATAGATGAACAGGTGACGTGGCATTGGTTTACTTGGATCAGTGGGGCTATTTTTTCTAGTCAGTAGGAGTTATGGCTTTGTCGATTTCGAGAAGGGTTTTGCGTTCTTTTGGGTCCTTGTCTGGGTTTGGTCGCTGTGGTGATTCTTCTAGTCTTACCAGTCAGTCATTTCGAGCTTCTCATGGTAAAGGACTTGCTTTACTGGAATTGATTTGAGGGTTTTTTCAGATTTTTAGCTTTTGTTTGAATTTATTGTAACAGATTTGTATGGACACGTTTCTGGGGATTGCTTATTTTCTGCAGAATCCTCTAGCTTTATCAAGGTACGTACACATTGAGCGTAATTTTTTCCTTCTTTCTTCTTGCACATCAATTCTGAACTTTTAGGGTGTGGGTTATTTATATGCAGCTTGTCGAACTCTATTTGGGTCTACTTTGACTGATAGATGACCTTGTGCTTTGTTCTTGCATTGGAAATGAACTTATGAGCTGATGGTATATCACGTTATAATGCAGGGTGCATTATCTTCCCTTGCTCACCGGAGGCTTTCGACATCCAATGTGACTTCTGAATCTACTGATGGATCATTTCCTTCTGATTTATTATCTGCAAAGAATGTGGTAACACCACAACGTGAGATAGGTACAAACTAGGAAGAGAGCTGAGAATTTTCTTGTATGACAATCCATTTATTAGTTTTGCAGTTGTTTTGCATTTATCTACATTTAGTTAAATGAGGTTAGCCCCTCTCCCCATATTTTACGTTATTGAAGGGTAATTGAGATCATAACATTTGTTTTTGGAACTTGCCGATGAAAAGATACTCGAACCAAAAACTTAATTTTGTTCTGTTGTCAACTTTTTTGGTGTGGTTGCCATTATGAAATCTTAGACAGTTAGTTGGGAAGTCTAGTTATACTACTATCTAGCAATTTTTCCAGATTGATCTTTTAGTTGGATGTTTCCTGATTTAATGAAAAGAAAAGAAAAGGTAGGAAGAATGGTTTGACCTCAGTTCATAAACAGTTCCATCTTACATTAGATTTGTGCTAACGGTTACCACTTCAACCCTGTTGAAGTTACAAAGAAGAGTTAAAAGAAAAGCTATCACATACTTAAGCTGATTCTAACTCCTTTTCAAGATTTTTTTCCTTCTGCCACTTCACCTAGTGTTGTGTGTGATAGGATTTATTTAATCTTTTTCATGGAATGTGTGCTATCATGCAAATCCAATCCAATAGGAGTTTACTTTTCCTGCTGTTGACATTGCATACCTCAGGTTCGACTCTTGGGTGTGATTTAGACCTTGTAAATACAGTTTTAGTTCTATTCTTTCCCAGAATATTTAAAAGTGTGAGATTTTCCTTATTTGGCCTAGTGATTCACTGCTTAAGGCTTAATTGCACTGAATTTCCATTTTTCTTGGTTTTTTAATGATTACAACTCAGGCATATTATATTGACATGATGTTGTGATACAGGACTTTATCAGGACCTGGTAATTCCAGTGACAAATTTTCACAATGAGGACAAGGGTTTAATGGTTTTGGCTGGCGATGTTTTTGATGTCCCTATCAGGAAGGATATTATTCACCGTGTTGTGCGATGGCAGCTTGCAAAACGACAACAGGTAGTCTCAAACCACCATTCTTTAAATCTTCGAAGCTTGTAACTCTATAACAGTAATGGATTTTCAAAAATGTACAACAGTATTCCCAACCATATCATTGATAAAACCTGTTGGGTTTGCTTATTGAGAAACACTGTCTGATGACTTGCTAGATTTTATCTGCTATGTGTCATGAACTGTGACGACTGTTGCTTTCCTAAATTGAATTAACTTTCATGTTCCTAAATTGAATTAACTTTCATGTTCTTGAAAAAAATCTGCAGCCTGCATGTTAGGACTTCATCTTTATAAAATGGATACCTCTGATACTAATATCAATTGTGTTGTCAACAGGGAACACATTCAACAAAAACAATCAGTGAGGTTAGTGGGACCGGCAGAAAGCCATATAGACAAAAGGGCACTGGCCGAGCAAGACATGGAACGTTGCGTGGACCCCAGGTATAGAGCCTATTTTGTCCTCGTTGATAATTGGTTTAATCGATTATCAATGCTGCTGTATCTTGAATATATATTAGGTGGGCCTAACTTTAATGATTCTATAACAGTTTAGAGGTGGCGCTGTTATGCATGGCCCTAAACCACGAAGTCATGCTTTTAAATTAAACAAGAAGGTGAGGCGTTTGGGACTGAAGATTGCTTTGACAGCTCGTGCAGCAGAAGGAAAGGCATGCCTCTCTCTGTCTCCAAATCTTTGATTATACATAGGCCTGTCTTTGAAAGGCCAGAATTTCTTTTAAGCGGCATGTGTAGTTACCAAATATGTCCACCTATAAGCAGGTTATATGGGATTTATTTGGTTTAATGTGTTCATAGTCTGGCACATTAGGCTCTTTATCTTAATATTACACAATGCGTCATTAACTTAGGCCCTGGGGAAGATGTTGGCTCTTTTTTGTCATCATTATCTTTGGCATCCCCAGGCCTTGTTTGGTTTGGTTGCTGTTGATTTGAATTATTGTGGTTACTCTTGATTTCAATTGCCTGCAACGCTAACAACACCTTCTCTTCTTTTTTCTCATAATTGATATTCACAGTAGTTTCTAACTGTTTGAGCTTTTTGCATTTACTGAGCAATAATCTTAATTGAATTTTTGAATGCACAGCTTCTGGTTTTTGAGGATTTGGAGGTGCCTACGCATAAAACCAAGAATATTGTGAACTATGTCATTGAAATGGAGAACACCAAGAAATTACTGGTGGTGGATGGTGGCCCCATTAATGAGAAGCTGAAGTTAGCAACACAGAATCTACATTATGTAAACTTACTACCGTCGATTGTAAGTTGTGGTTCTATCCTTGTTCCTTTCCATGAATTCTCTGAATTTGGTACTGATCGGTTAAAGTTCAGTCAAATTTAATCTTTGGGAATGCAATTTGACTGCTCTTACTTGCAAGGGAGCAGTGAATTACAAATAATCTAATCAATACATCATTTCTGGTTTTTACCAAACCCTTATATTATGATTTCTGGCTGTAAGCTTCATTTATAGCTTTGTTTTCATTCTTAGCTGTGTATAATGTAGTTTGGTCATTGAAATGTTTTCTTTCATTTAAAAACTGCTCGTTGATTTATTTTTCTTACCCTATAGATGATAGTGCGTATCAATTGATGTTAAGCACCCTCTTTTCTAGCCGATGGTATTTTCAAGCCACTTTAATTTTTGAATTATTCTCCATGCCAAAGATTTCTATTCTAGATGTTTGGATCAATTATTTATTGGAAAGACTCACTATCAATTCTTTGCAGGGTCTAAATGTGTATAGCATCCTGCAGCACGATACCTTGGTGATGTCCCGTGATGCCGTAAACAAAATTGTTGAGCGGATGCACACTCCAATCAAACGATGAGGCGTACACGATGTAGTTTGTACTGTATGCTCTGCTCCATTAGGAATCCTTCGTTCTCCGACCAAAATAACTCATGTCTGTGTTGTTTTTGTTTTAAGATGCAAATACGTGTCCAAGATGGTCAGTCCATGAATGCTAGTTGTCTTCAACTTGGGAATTTTTATAGTTGAGTTTTGGTGGACTTCAAACATTGGCATGGCCACTTTGTTTTTGGAACATGGCTTGGCAAATTGTGCATCGGTAATTGAAGACATTGCTCTAGATTTTATCCATCTGTTGATTAACTTTTCTGAAACGTGTATTTCAAGATGCAATTTGGCATTTGATGGTGTGAGTTTTGTTTGAGGTTGAAGTGACACCCAATGCCACATGGAATCCCACTCGGGATTATGTGTACCGATGAAGTTATAGCCTGGCAAAACAATTACCATTGTCAGGTCAATAACACAAGGCTAAGAGTTGAAAAAGATTGGCTGCCAGGTCAGTTTCACATCGTGAATTGTGGGCATGTGATCTGGACATATCGTACATGTTGAGGGTGCGTAACGCTCAATATGCTTCTTTTTGGCCGAAGTTCACACCTTTGGGATTTGTTATATTGCCAAGACAAGATGTCACTGCAACTGCAAATTGGAAAAAAGTTATCATAACCAAGTCAAGATGACTGTGGCCATTAGAATCCCAAAATTGTCAAGCAAAAGACTTTCAAGTTGCAAGGTTCTTTTGGTTAAATACCTTTATATTTGGTTTGAAAGCCTCTTTTTAAGATTTGTTAATATTAAAAAAAATACCGAAGTTTTAAAACGTCAAATTATCTAGAACATTTGAAAAAAAATATCAGATTAAAGTGTTTTTAATTCAAATGGGTTGTTTTTATCAAAATATTAATTAAATTAATATTTTTTTAATTTAAATCAAATTTTGTAAAGTCATCTATATCTTATTATCAAATGTGTATTTAACTAGAAATAAATATTCATCATTAAATATTTGATTTGATTTAATTTGATGTAATTATTGGGTGAAAAAATAATAAATTAATATTTTTTTAATTTAAACTTACTTTTATGAACTTATTTGTATTATTTCATTAGTAATAAATTTTCATGCTCAATGTTTACTTGAGATCCAATATTTATAAAAAAAATTTATCTTCTATAAAAAAATATTCCGAGAGATGAACAGTGTTAGGACAAAATGGCTAAACTACCGCACATTTATTACCGTTACAGTACATGGGAGATGGCCGAAGACTCAGAGAAGACGCAATCAATCCGACATTACACGAACTAGGTTACATGGCAACACCCCATTAGCCAAACCAACTTAACCAAATCAAAAACCATGTTATTCCAGCTAAACTAAACTGTTAGTCATTGATTATGCTGACACATTCACATATTAAAAAAAAAGAAGAGAAGTCACTGTGACAGGTGAAGAGTCACAGTATCGTCTTCTGTTGTCTTCTCTCTCCCTTCAATGTCAAGAAGCTAGGGTTTCTCTCCCTCCAAAATCCCACTTTCTGTTTCTCCCAAAATCCCACTCCATCACTTTCAAGTAGAGGATATACTTAAGGGTTTAAGCTTCCATGGCTAAAACCAGACCAGGAGGCCTCATCTCCAAGCCTAAAACAGGCAAGAGGGACCTTGACTCCTACACAATTCGCGGCACTACCAAAGTTGTCAGAGGTAATAACATTATCAAAATGCATTTTTGCACTTAATCTTTATCTGGGTACAGTAAAGTTCTGATTTTGTTGGCTGTTTTGTGGTTTTTTTTATAATGGGTTGTTGTCTTTTTGGTGTTTTTGATAATTGGTTGTTGTAAAGGTTTGATCTTTTTGCGTGTTTGTTGGTGTTTTATGTAGTGGGGGATTGTGTAATGATGAGACCATCTGATACTGGTAGGCCTTCATACGTGGCAAGAATTGAGGGGATGGAGGCTGACAGTAGAAACAATGTGAAGGTTAGAGTGAGATGGTACTATAGGCCAGAAGAGTCTTTAGGAGGGCGCAGGCAGTTTCATGGAGCGAAAGAGTTGTTCTTATCAGATCATTATGATGTGCAAAGTGCTCACACTATTGAAGGGAAGTGTATAGTTCACTCTTTTAAGAACTATACCAAGCTTGAAAATGTTGGAGCTGAGGATTATTATTGTAGGTTTGAGTATAAGGCTGCTACTGGAGGTTTCACACCGGACCGTGTTGCTGTGTGAGTATCTTTTCAGTATGGTTTAGAGTTGAGTGTATTGGAATGTGTTTTATGTTTGGTTAGTGTATTGTTGTTTGATTGAGGTCGAATTGGTTTCTGATTTTGAAGGTATTGCAAATGTGAGATGCCATATAACCCAGATGATCTTATGGTGCAATGTGAGGGTTGCAAGGACTGGTAATGTTGCTTTCTTGTGGTTGTGTGTTGATTTTGTTTTCTCTTTTTGGTTATTTAGTCTGTTAGTTCTCTCCAAGTCAGACTAAACATCTGGGAAATGTAATTTATAAGAAGTTAAAACTGAGAAAAAAAAGGTGAAATTTTGTGTCCCAAGGCAAAGGAGCTAAGTACTACCACTCAAATCTTTTTCCAAAAGAAAGCTCACCGATTAGAGAAAAATGAGTTTTGTAGGTGAACTTCTCAGCTATTATTTTGAATCTTAAACAGATAAAGAAGCTCAAGAATTGGAAAGAAACAATTGTGTTGCTGGATGTGTGAGTGCTGACTGTTATTTTAGCTGAAAGCTTGATCCCATCAAGAGTTATCTTCCCTCTGTCCTCTTTTGCCATTTAGGTCATGAATCTGGACTTTAGTGGGTGGTTATTCTAGTTGTTTTTTTTTTTTTAATGATATTTGTATCATTCTGAGACCTTATGTGTTTGCTGTTTAAGACTATTTTGTATGGTGAGTTAAGTCGAGAACACTTATCAAAGTGTGATCTTTCTTGTTTTCCCTTTTTCCATATAAGATCATTATTATTTATATGGGGTTTTATGCTCTTAGCTACATCTTCAACGTCATGGTTCTGTTGCTTTTAAACTCTGACTCACCCATTAGTAAAAGAAACACAATGTTCTTGGTCGTGCATTGTCTAGTGCTTCTTACTAACCCATAGTGATTGTAGGTCCCCTTGTTATACTCCCAAATTCAGGCCTTCTGGATATAGCTTGAACGGCAGGAGATAATTATGCCTGTATGCTTATGCACATGAATCTGTTATCTTGCTATGCTGAAGGGAACGGAATATTTCTTGTCCCTTATTGTTTAATAGTGACCAACTCAGAGTGGATGAGTATCTTTGTCTGCGACACATGAAGGCCTTTTGGAGGCGTTGTGAATAGCAAGGGAATTGTATATATATGTGCACATGTGATAGCGGTGCTAAAAAAAGGTTCAGCCACCTACTTTTATAGTTACGCATCTCATGTTATTTGTAGGTATCATCCTGCTTGTGTGGACATGACAATTGAAGAGGCAAAAAAATTGGATCACTTTGTGTGTTCTGAATGTGCATCTGATGATGATGTCAAAAGATCACAAAATGGGTTTTCAGTGTCATCAGTTACTGATGTCAAGGTGAGACTTCTCATATCCTGTTTCCCTTTTTCTGGAGAATCATTATTATGGCCTTAATGTACCCCATTTACTGTGCATGACATGCTATGAGCTTGTTTTCTGTGACAATTTTTTGATTGTGATGCTAGAAGTTAACATGATTCATTAACACTAACTTTTGTGTGGAGTAGGTTGTTGTATTAGTGTTTTGATGCCTCTAATGCTGGACGTATGGTGTGGATAAGTAATACATGAGTTTCCATTACCATTATGGCATCAACCATCCTTTTGGCTAAAATCTACTGAACATTTAGCTGGTGTAAAATGATACATTTGTAGTATGCACTGCTGCTTTCATGCGTGTAACTGAATACGAGTTTGGGCTGCAGCTTTGTCATGGTGGTTTGCTGATCTTGAAAGAAAATATTTTTTTAACCTGCAATAAGCATGATCCATATATTCCACACAGCACTTTGGCTTCTTGCTTCTGTTTATTTATTTGTCTTTCTTGAGTTTTACTTGAAATGGCCTTTGACCAATCAAGGCATTATATTTCTATTACCTTGTGTTAGAAGATATCTTGCTCTTATATAGCTCCATGGTTTGTGCTACACTAGGAATACCATTTTCACTTCTACACGTTTCCTGATCCCTTATCTTCTTCTTCTGGAATATGGAGAGTTGGTTGGCTTATAATGCTCAGAAGATTGCAACTTTGATGCATGCATCACCATTTGAAAATTTGAGTTATTGTATCAAGTTGCTTGGATAAGATGGATTTGGGTCCTATGATGTCCTCTTCATCTTAATTGATGTGATGTAGTGGACTATGCTGGGGTTGTGCAAATGTTGGAAGTTGTTTGATATAGATTTTTACATTCATTGCTCTGTTCAATCGTTCAATGTATGAGAGAAATCCTGAACTATAGATCCAAATCTGGGTCCGTGGTTACAGACTATATTTAGAGGTTTGGTCTGCCATTATATCAGGATCCACTGTGATATATTTTACCAAATTTGATCCCTTATATGCTTAATACTGCTGCTTGTTGATTCTTTTTAGGTTCTAACATTCCTGTTTGAAAACACATTCTCTTCTGTGGCAGAGTTATTTGGAAAAAAAAAATAAAATGGATTTGATGATATAGTTAGTTGGAAATATCAACTTCTTGTTGTCTTCATTTTTCTTTTTCTTTTTCTTTTTCTTTTTTGGCATGTCAATAAAATTGAGCCAGATTTTGACTATTTCATTTTGTTTTGTAAATGTAATCCATTGACAATTGGTTTGGTGAAATTTTGTTTGCAGTCACTTCCAATTTCTTACTGCCATCATCCTAAAACAACTTTCATTGTTCTTCATTATTTATTGGAATTAAGTTATTTGTCTATGCCAAGGGATTTCTTTCGTCAATGGATGGATGGTTTTCTGTCTTTCTCCAAAAACACTCATACATGTTTTCCCCTCTTTATTTTTCTATGAAATGAATGCCTATTGAAGTCTCTGAACTTTACAGGTAGAAAACAAGCGCCGGAAGAGATGAGTGCAGTTAGTAGGTCAGTGATTGCACAGGGAGACCTAAATCTTCTTGCAGGTTTAGCTTGTAGATTGTTGGTGTGTGATGTATATTCCAAATGACCGTGGTGTGCTTTGCTCAAACTGGGCTGTCAGTAGTTTCATGTGTTTTTGTCTTGTGGAATATGTAAGTTATGCTAGGTTAAGTATTCATAAATCTACCCTGAAAAAGGTTTCATTTTGGATGTTTTTTGACATCAAACCTAATGCATGGAGTAGACATTCCGGGTTTCTGGTATTCCCTTCGTGAAGCCAAGACAGCGAACACCATTAATGCCTAATGGTTCACTTGCCAGTTTGATAGCAACCATCTTAATTTTTGTTGTCGTTGCTCATTTGTTGACTTTGTTCCACACGCAGAGAGTTCTCACCTACAGGTCTTACAGTATTACTATAGACTTGTGATGCGTTGCTCGTGTCCGAACTGATGGTTGCAACTGCAATGATGACCTTGAGGTTGGAGCAGGAAGGGCAACTTCATTTTTCATTTTTACACTGTTAAACCATGTGGACTTGGACAAACGGCCGGGAAGAAAAAAATGAATGTTCTTGTGGAAAAATGTTGAATAATATACCTGCCGGGACTCGCATTTGGCTTTCGTCCCGAAGGAAATAAGATCTCAAATTTGACTTTCTGATACACTTATTTACCATAAGAGAGTCAATGTTGACAACGCCGTCGAAACTCTTGCTTGATTGGCGGCTTCCATTCATCAGCGCGGACTAAAAAAGGTGCTCGCCGAAACCGTGCTGGATAGTCACCTATCACACGGCTATAACTAAAACCTAACTTATGGTGGATCCCTGGGACAAAGTCAAAGCACTTGATCCTTGATCCTTCAACCTATACTATACTTGGAGATGCTCCTCACCGCCGATCAAGCAACAACACTGCTCTAGGCTTAGCTTTAAGCCGCTATAGTTCGGTTTGGATAAGCCAAGTCCATTCGATCGGTTTGTTCGGGTGGTCTTCCCTCTCTTATCTTCCCTAACGTTCGGAGAACTGTTCTGGTTTGAGAAAGGAGCACCGGGAGCAACCTGAATGAATAAGAAATGGACACCAGAGGGACATGAGTACCCTTCCCGACTCAATTTTCATGTTTTGGGAACTGACCTGAAGAATTTTGAGCCTGAACTGTCAGTGGGCCTGGCTGTGTTCTTATTGTTTCTTTATATTATTCATTTGGCAAGGTTAAATCGGAAAGACTACAACAATATTTTACCATTTCAGAGCTAAACACCTTGCACACGGCTACAATAGAGTACGGATCATATGGGCTGTATGTTAATGGTTGAATTTTTTTTTCAAATTATAATTTTAAAAATATTTAATTAATCAAAATATATATTTTGTAGCGAATCCCATTAAAAACTTTTTTTTCGAAGTTTGGTTACAAAAACAAATTATAATTTATTTTTTAAATCTTTTTTTAAAATGTTAACCGCAATAATGATGCGAAACACAAGAAAGGATCATCACCTCTAAAAAAGAAAATCAACATGAATCTGGTCAGTGTAATAATGTTTTTTTGATAAGAATGGTAGCATGCACAAGAAGTACCTCTAAAAGCCCACCCTTTCCATTGCAACTGTCCATTGCATACAAGATTACAAGTAATAATCGTAAGTAATAGTAATGATTTTAGTCCAAAGTAGGGCTTCCTTTCCTTGTTAGCTAAAACTGTAACAGCTTTATTCACATTGACAATGTGACTAAGATTAATCATTACTTCATGTGTTTGCATGGCGTGTGGCACCATATTTTTTTCAGCATCCCTGATGCCTGAGCTCATGTTTCTTTCAGTACTGAAAATGATCATGACAAACAAGGTTGATCATGCTTCTTCGAGTTATTCTGCGCAGTGCTGCTTGTTGTTCTTGTTTTTGTTATGGTTGGTGCTTGTTATGCAGAAGAAAATATCAGTATATATTCTTGGTCTTATTGGAAGGAGAGACACTTGCATTTCATGGAAGCCATTTATCTCATGAGGGAAGAAAATTAGTCCAGTACACTACCCCTTCTCAGGTTCTTTCCCATTTGCTTACAGCCTTCTATATATTTTCTCAAAGTTGAAGGTAAAAGGAAAAGTATGATTGTAAAAGTAAATCTAAGTTTGCTGGTTGAAGATTTCAGGCAAACAAATTGAAAGATGCTACTAGAGTGAAGCTGGTGGAGAAAGATAGAGGAGCCGAAGTGATGGCAACTTACACTCCTCGATTCCTAGGGTTACCGCAAGGAGTATGGGTAAAGGAAGGCGGAGACAAAAATGCAGGTGAAGGGATTGTTATTGGTTTTGTTGACACAGGAGGCAGCCCAACAAACCATCCAAGTTTTTCCTATGATATTATCCCTTGAATCCATTCACACAAAATATCTCTCATTTTTCGGGTGCTTGCGAAACGGGCCCTAGCTAGATCCCCATCTCTAGTTCTTGAAATGGGAAGATAGTATCAGCTAGGTACTTCTCAGCTGGGGCTCAAGCAATTGCTACTGATCTTAACATTTCAGTGGGCTTCTTCTCTCCCTTCGATGTTGGTGGGCATGGCAGGTAATGCAATGATCACTACGAATACTACTCTTGATCAATATAATCAAATAGCCATCTGCTGAAGTCGTCACTGATAGAAGTAAATATACAGTTTTTTTAATTAGTCATGTGGCATCAATTGCTGCGCTGGAAATGCTAGGGTTCCAGTGATCGTGGATGGCTTCTATCATGGGAAAGCTAGTGAGATGGCTCCACGCGCACGGTATGCTATATATATATGTCTGTTGTATGCAGTGGGATTAATTATTTTACTTACAAAGGGTTTGATGAGATGTAGCCTGATCTTTTGACGTCTACTGGCCTCAGAATCGCTGTTTATAAAGCTGTATATACAACAGTACAGGAACTTTAACATATGTGGTTGCAGCAAAAGATCAAGTCAGTCTTGACCCTTGAGGCTTTAATTACCAGGCTGTAATGAGTAAATATCTACAGTGTTAATATTCTTCATTGGATCTTATTAATTAATCTCCGCTGCTGACTTCTGAGGCACAGGAAACAATGGATGGATCAGCGGACATATATATATATATTAACACTCTCAGCTGGACCAGATGAACAACCAGAAGATACTACTCCGATCCGTTCTTAAGGGTGTGTGATGTTTTCATGTTATTTTCTCCGAGGAGCAGGAGTTTTCGCTGCACAAGCTGCAGGCAACCACGGGCCAGCCTTTCCACCTGTTGTGTATATATAGCTGCTCGCAGCACAGACAGAAGTTACCCAGCTGGTTCTCTTCTTGGAAATGGTCAAAAAGGTGGAGGTGCAGGTTTACCAGGCATGTCGTATATATACGTAGTACTGGTGGAGAGTATGGTTGCCCGTCATCAATATACGTACGTTTCATGCACTTATGTATCGCATTGCGCAAGAACCTAGAATTATTAAACATATATATAGTTAGGGCCTAAAAGCTTTGATGCCATGCCCTACATGAATCCAATTTTAACTTTCAAATTCTCTTCAAGAAAATCTTGTTATATTTTAATGTGCGATTAAGAGTTTTTAGGTTTATACAATATATCAACTAAAAGATTTTTTATCTATCAAAAAAATATTTAAAATAATTTAATGTTCTATGTGAAGTAAGTACTCTTGTTAAAAAATAATTTTTAACCTAAAAATAACTTTAATTAAATTCTACCTTAAATATATATATATTAACAATGTTTTTTTTTCTATTTATAACATTTTAACGTACATGTCAATATCCAGAAACTTTAGACCCTATTCTTGTGCAAGGTCGGATTGCTATCTGCGACCTTCTCAGCAGGCTTTTATAATGCGACATCAAACATCAATGCCATTAATTATATATTGATACAGCAAGAACTCTAGGATTTATTGGCTTTGCTTTTGTTGCGATCCCGGTCTACGGTGGTTTCATTGCACAACCAATTCCTTTTGCTTTTTCAGGCATCATGCATGATTCCAAAAGATTAAGCACTTTGTGTTGTGAGAAATCATGCAGTCTGTATGCAGATCATATCTCAGTAATATGAGAACAATTCCAGAAAGATGAGAGAGGATTTGTAACTCAATATTTTGCTAGAGCAGCCATGTCGGAGAGGGTACGTAGAGTTGCATATATCTTTTGAGGGCCATGCACACATATTGTCAGCAGATTCTCTTCCAGGGGACCAGATTTTGTTGACAATAACAGGAATCCTGCTGATGTACTTGAGCGAAATATTCTTTTCCCAGGACATCAAATATGGGCAGC
>Ga0325414_1003311_pt1 | contig 16703 bp, 15 predicted proteins | sample PopdelMetagenome_8_FD_206183 | JGI IMG/M metagenome (GOLD analysis project Ga0325414, IMG submission 206183) | Populus deltoides microbial communities from Bellville, Georgia, United States - Leaf-PdKOR-R3 | ecosystem: Host-associated > Plants > Phyllosphere > Phylloplane/Leaf | place: USA...
TTAAAGGTGGAGAGCTACCTGGACTCTTACGACTAAGAGCGAGAGACTCACGGAGAAGTAAGGCGTGGTTCCTAGGGTGGAACAGAGGGCAGGCGCAACTCCTGGATGAGTAGACTCTTGGAAGAGTTGTGAGCTTGTGATCACATTGAAGTACTCAATGACTGTCGCACTTGGGAATATTTGTTTGAGGGGGTGTTATAAGCCTTGGTGTAAGGCTTGAAAAATCATTCCGGACCGAGCATGGTTAAGACGCTGAGTAGAGTGGATGTAATCCTCCTCCTCTACATGTATGTATTGTAACCCTTTCTCTATCTCTAATACAATGACTCTCTCCCGTGGATGTAGGCGGTTTTGCCGAACCACGTAAAATATTGTGTTAGTGTGCTTTGCCTCCTATGGGCAAATATCAGAACATCACCGTCGGAATTCCCTACAGATTCTTGTCGGACAATTTCAAAAGCCATTTCTTGCAACAGATCATGCATTTCAAGCTTTCCATTTGAAATAAAAAAACCCCAATATTTGTTGAGAAACCACAACCATCCAGTATTCTCTTCACGTAATCAATTTGCTTCCCTTTAAAGAAACACGCAATATCAAGAAATATGTTCTTCTCTTCATCACCAAGTACATCAAAACTTACTTTCAACATATTGTAAATTTTCAGCTGAGGATTTCTTTCAAGTTTATTCAATGCATTTTCCCAGTCCTCTTTCCTCTGGTCAAATAGAAAGGAACCCAAAACTTTAAGAGCCATTGGGTTTCCTTTAGCATAATTTACTGCCCTGATTGATAGGCCCATATAATCTTTTGGAATGTGGTTTCCTTTGAAGACAGACAGACTGAAGAGTTGACGAGCTTCACTGCAATTTAATTCCTCAACCTCGTATATTTCATCAGCCACATTCTTAAGCACTTGTCTATCTCTGGACGTTACAAGAATTCTACTTCCTGGACCAAACATATCATGCCTTTCAATTAAACGTTCCACTTGTTCTACATCATTCACATCATCTAGAACAGTTAAGACTTTTTTGTGCCGGATCCTTTCCTTGATTAAGTGGATCCCATGCGTGGGAATGTCAATACGTAGATTTTCCTGCTCTAATACTCGGGAAAGGAATTCCTCTCGCAAGCGAATCAAGCCACCAGATTCTTCCGATTTCTCTCTTACATTGGTAATAAAACAGCAGCTTTCATATTGACTTGAAATACTGTTGAAAACAGCTTCAGCAATGGTTGTCTTACCTATACCACCCATGCCCCATATTCCGATTATGCAAGCTTCAGATGATCTAATGCATAAAAGTGTTTTGAGTCATTCAATGCGTGAATCTATCCCATCTAGGCCCTTAGAGTCACCTAATGATGTGTGGTTCAATTTTTTCAAAATGAATTGCACAATTTCACTTACAAGTTTGGACTCAGGCCTACCAAATACAAGGAACAAGCGTTAGTAAAACAAAAGTTATCCCAAAAAAAAGTAAATAGAATAATGAAGATAATGCAAAGTATAATTTGGTTTGCATACTGAATAATGCTAGAAATACTTAATTCTGATATAATTGATGTGTTACCTCAAAAAGGATCGAGTTACTTCACCTAACTAAACAATGTACTAAGCTAGTAATTCGATAATTGCCAAGTGTTGATTCTTAACAAACTTAATTAGTAAAGAACAATGGCAGATTCTATTACCGTGTCCATAAACATCTAGCCCCTTTGTCTAATTAGTGTTTTGAAATTTAATGTGGAACAGTAACTCCATCATTTCCAAGGCAGCTAAAAATAAAGAAACTTTATTGTGCATTCTTTCGAAAATCTTAAAAGTGCAAAGTAAGGGAACTTTATTGCTCTTATTTATTTTCCAACCCTTAGCTAGTTCCATACCCATTGGAAATCAGTCATTTTGTATAAAATTTAATTTTTTTTAATATATCTTATTATTTTCAGATCATTCAAAAACAATATTATCATTTGTTAAAATATATATATATGTACTCAAAAATATTTTTTAAAATCTGAAAAAAAAATGTCAAATGTCATTGGTCTCTCTCTTAACTAAAACTTTCATACTATTAATATCTCAACAAATTATTTAATTTAATATAATCTAGAGCCAAATTTAATAATATAATTATAAAATTATATTATTAATTTATTTTCTTAATTTAAAACATCAAAGATTAACTTGAAATAATAATTAATAATCAAAATAACAATGATGAATGGTCATATATCCAAGTTTCTTTTAAATCTCAAAAGCAACTATTAAAAACTCACATGTGTGATTGTCAATGTAGTCAATATGAGAATATTAAATACCCATAAAAATAATGCAAACCTGAATATAAAAAAAATGAGATGTAACCATTAAAAGATGAGCTAAAAAAACCTGTATTTTAAAATTTTGAAAAAAATTAAGTTTTTTTTATTTTTTTCAAATTATTTTTTAATTTTCAAATTGTTTTAACATGTTGATATCAAAAATAATTTTTTAAAAAATATATATATTATTTCAATACATTTCTAAACAAAAAATATTTTAAAAAATAATTTTTACCATGCTTGCAAAAAGACCCTTTACTGTTTGCTTAAAATATTTATATGTTTAAATTTAGAAATATTTGTTGAAAAAATTAAATTATTTCAATATATTTATAAACAAAAAGTATTTTGAAAAATAATTTTGACTACACTAGCAACTTTTATTGTTTGTTTGAAATTTTTATGTTTAAATGAAAAAATATTTATTTTTGATAAAGCATTTTATCATAAAATATTTGCTTAAAATTAATTATATGTTTTTAAAAAATTAAAATTTCAAAATTACTTAAGAATAAAAGAATTTAAAAATAAAAATTTCAGTTTTTTCAAAGAAATAAAATCATGCTCTTGTGTAGTGTAAGAGCGTTTTCAATATGAAATGAAATTTTATCAAGTTTATTGGTAAATACATAATAAACATATTTGAAAACATAAAGATATATTGTAAGTATAATGATATAATGATATATTAAGCTTGACTGAGTAGAGTTTTTAGTCAAGTTAAATAAGATAGTGACCTGGCAAAATTTATTACTAGATTTTTAATAATTTAATCAAATCTAGTTCAAACTAAACCAAGTTAACATCTAAATATAATTAAACCATTATCGTCCTAATTGACCTAGTGAGCATGGAGAATATTATTACCATGTGAAACAAATTTAATGAACATATACAAATTATACATTTTATGTATTATAAAAAAAATCCACAAAATTAGAATTTTTTTTCTCTTGATGGCAGGGATATGTATGGATGAGCCTATAAATTACTTATCAGGTAAAAAATTTAGATATTCATATCTTATATATTAAGTTTTAGATATTTATATAGGTATTTATTATTTAACTATTATTTAATATTTAACAAAAAATAAAATATTTGAAGTATGTATAAATGTATTAAATGATAAGTGTGTATCTTGAGTTAGGTTTGGGTTGGGTTTTGGGTCAATTTTAATAATATTTATATTTTATTCATTATTAATTATGCAAAATAATATTAAAAAAAAGTTTATTTATTTGGACTGGGTCGGGTTAGATTGATATTCATCGAGTTCAGATTAAATTGTTATGGATGTGTATTACAATTTTATAATCAAAATTATTTTTTTATTTCATGATTTAGGTTGTGATTAAGGAAGCGTTTGGGAACGCGGGTTGAGCCACGTTCCCAAAAAATTTAAAATTTTTTTGGCTAAAATTTAATATGGTTTGTACGTTTTGGATCATTTTGATGTGCTGATGTCAAAAAAGATTTTTAAAAAATAAAAAAAAATCATTCATATATATTTTGATATGAAAAGTTATTTAAAAAACATCTACAATCACACTGTCAAACAAGCTCAAAGTCATTCAACCGTGCATAAAAAACTCGAAGCCAAAGAGAGAAAAAATGATGGAAAGGAACCATCAATTTGCCCTTTGATGAGCAGAACCCAAAAGAAAAGGAGAATCCGACGGTGGAGGTACAGGCATCCGTCTTTGGAATCTTGAGATTACTAAAAAATGCTTGCAAGAAAATAAAAGGTTGTTTTCATATTAAAATATAATTATTTAATCTTTATAATTTTAAATCTATAAATAACATAATTTTATTTTATTAATTTCATATCTTTTTTAATTTTTAAAAAATAAAAATAAAAATAAAAATAAAAATTGAAGTACATGGGATCCAAAAACAAATATCGGAAAAGGTGTGTTTCATTACCAAAAAACTTAAATAAAAAATAATTAGCTTTGCTAAACTAGGAAGACTAAATTTTAACAGAATAATAATATATTAAAGTTGTCTCTAGAAGATATGCTCTCCATTTCATCCATCCTTGTCAATTTTAAGAGAAATTCACACCTCGACATCCTTGTCAAAATAATTATTAAATTATTTCTACCGTGAAACCCAAGTGTCCTATTAATTATGCCTTCTCTTTTTTTATCGGGAGAGTAACATCGTCAAAACCATCATCCCATATCATGTCATTGTCTGGCAACATTTGCTCTCTTGGCTTGGAACATTGCTTCCAATCCATCATTGGCATGCAATAGACGAACCCCACACTCAACCACTTGACAACAATCTAATAGGAAGAAATTGCCGTAAAAATCTTTCGGTTGGAATTCAACTGAGACCTCACTGTATTTACTAAACATATCCTTTTCTTTGGCAACCAAACAGGGATCAAATCCCACAAATATGAGATCTGAGTAGATGCACCTCTCATCAAACTTCTCATGGAGATAGCAATAGAGATCATGGCTATCACCATGCTCATTGCGGAAGTGATATGTGCATATAATTACCAAATCACGACTGAAAGAATAAGATGCAATGACAGCGCAAAGACAGAAACCCAAGAACTCGCTGCTATCACGATACGAAGATAGCTGGAATGTTACTATAGATCCCCAACTTTGATGGCTAAACCACTCCGGACTCACATCTCCAAGAAGGTAGAAACTAGATGCCTCCTGTTAACACAATTCAAATAGCATCTTTTTAAAACAAGACATTGCAAATTTAGAAGGAAAGAAAAAAGCATGTCAGAGGCTTAAGAAACAGACCACATGCCGGGGTAATCGGAACCTTTCGGAATAAAGTTCATAATCCAATAACTCATACGTCCTACGCATGATAGAAGAATCCTCCCCTCTATTGGCTTGGAACCTTGCTCTCTTGGCTTGGAACCTTGCTTCTAATCCATCTCGATCCAGAGGATGAAAACGAGAGGAGCCTGGCATGATCAAATCAAAGGGATGTATCCCATCTTCATACAGTAGACGAACCCCACACTCATTTACTTCACAAACATCTAATGCTAAGAGAATGCCGTTCATATCTTCCGGTTGGAACTCAATAGAGACCTCACTGTATTCACTAAACATATAATCTTCTTTGGCAACCAGACAGGGATCAAACCCCGCCAATATGTGTGCTGAGTTGATTCGCTTCTCATCATACCAACCATGGAGATAACAATAGAGATCATGGCTATCACCTTGCTCATTGCGGAAGTGATATGTACATTTAACTTGCAAACCATAGCTGACAGAATAAAATGCAATGACAGCGCAAAGAGAGAAACCCAAGAACTGGCTATTAGCCCAATGTGAAGATAGCTGGAATGTTACTGTAGATCCCCAACTTTGATGGCTAAACCACTCCGGAGTCGCATTTGCAGGGAGGCAGAAACTACATGCCCCTTCTGGAACATCGGGCAGCTGTAAACACAACTCAAATAGCATCTTTTTTAAATGAAAGGTGGCAAAGAAAAAAAGATGTATATCAGAGGTTTGAGAAACAAACCTGATGGTATAACCTTTTGGTGTAAAGTTGAAATTTCAATAATGAGTACGCCAGGATTTGATTGAACCAACGCGATCTTGAGCAATTAGTGAAAATGAATTCAAAAATGTTCCCCTCGACTACAGTTGATGAGCTTGATACTAGATAATGCAAACTCTCGCAATTGTCTGCATCCAACTTTGATAGCCGTGGTGGAAGCTCCGGTAATGATTCAAGTCTCGTGCAATTCCTTAATCCGAGATATTGCAACTCAAAGAGTTTATTGATGCTTATAGGTATAGTCTGAAAATTGTTTCCACTTAGTTCTAACACTTCCAGTGACGAAAAACGACCAAGACTGTCCGGCACTTCCGATAGACTGCAACCATCTAGATTTAGCTTACGCAAAGAATCTAAATCCACGCATCTCTCGGGCAATTGCAAGTCAACAAAACATTCGATGTCTTTTAGATATTTGCAGTTTCCCACTTCCAAGCAGGCAAGTCCCATCAGATTTCCAATCGGTGAAGGCAACTCTGTTATGCTTGTCTGTTCTAAATAGAGATATCTCAAACATACCATCGGCTCCAAAACTTCTGGAAAATTCCGAAATTGGACGCAACCTGAGAGATTAAGCCTCTCCAGTTTTCTCAACTTGCAGATGCTGCTTGGAAGAATCTCAAATTGTTTGCAGTTTCGCAGGTGCAATTCAGCAAGATCAAACAAACATTCTATTGAAGAGGGAATCTCTCGTATTGCTGTCCCATTTAAATACAGCTCCTTTATAGTATTAGAAACCTTTGGAAACTCCGTGATACTTGAGCAACCGGAAAGATCAAGTTTTTTAAGGCATCCCAACTTAGAAACCGCACTCGGCAGATTCTTTAGCCAGTTGCAGCCAACTAGATCTAAATAAATGAGTTCCCTTAGACCACCAATTGAAGATGGCAGTTCTTCTATTGCAGTTCCATTCAAGTACAAGTATCTTATATTCCTCGAAAAATCAGGAAGCCTGCTGATAGATGAGCAGCCAGAGAAGTCAGCAATTAGAAGAGATTTCAACAAATATATGTTTTCTGGAAGATTAACCAGGTGTTTGCAGTTTTTCAAATTCAACGCAACAAGTCCACTTTGTTCCCCAATTGATTGGGGAAGCTCTTCAACAGCAGTCTCATTTAAATTTAAATATGTCAGTTTCCTTGCAGTCTCTGGGCACTTCTTGATATTTGAACAACCAGAAAGGTTCAGAGTCTCCAGAAAACTTGAATTAAATCTACTGGGAAGATTGATTAGTCTTTTGCAGCCTCTCAAATCTAAATCAACAAGCTTGTCCAGATGCTGAACAGATGAAGGAAACTTAACCAAACTTGTACAGAATTGAAGATTCAATCTCTCAAGGTTTCTGGCCTTTGAAAGGTCTGGCATGAAAGTTATGTGCTCGCAATTGCTGAGGTTGACATCTTTTAAATTGACGAGATTCTGAAGCAAAATGAAATCAACAGAAAGAAATTACACGTGCATACCACAATAAATTTCAAAGAAAGAACTATGCATGCATGGAGTTATTTTAGAATACCTGGTCTCCTCTCCACAGTTGGTTAACCTTGCTACATGATAGGTTAATTTCAACAAGGTTCTGTGGACGAAAATTGCTAGGCAAAGATGTCAAAGGGTATCCATCCCAATGGAGATACCTCAACTCTTCAGAAAGAGACTCGAGGCCATGAGGAAGGTGCACTCTGCATTTAACTCCAGCTTCAGAATTATAAATTTTTAGCAGTCTAAGTTTATACATCCTTTCCAAGGCAGTAGAACTCAACTCAATTTCTCTTATTTTTGAAACATCCAAGAATATCCCTTCAACTTTTCCAGTTCCCTGAAAACCAGTGAAGGAGAAACAAAGTTTTAAGTAAGATTTTAAACTTACTAGTACAACCATATTGCATTGCATATGAAAAGGAAAACTTTCGTGTATATGAATCTCACCTGATTATTGGTCAACACTTGATATACATCTTTAGGACTCCACAATCTGCTTTGTCCTCCTAGCTCGTTAAGAGATTCTTTTCGAACAACTTCATGGGCCATTTCTTGCAAAAGATCATGCATTTCAACCTTGTCATCTGAAATTTTAATGAGACACCTGTCAATGAGAACACTAAATCCAATATCTGTTTTGAAACCGCAGCCATCTAGTATCCGCTTTACAAAATCAACTTGATGCCCTCTAAAGAAACATGCAATGTCGAGAAATATACTCTTCGTGTTATTATCACGTAGTGCATCAAAGCCTATTCTCAGCAAGTCATAAATATTCAGCTCAGGAAAGCTTTCAATCTCATTTAATTGAGATTCCCAAAAATGTCTCCCTTTGTCAAATAAGTAGGAACCCAAAACTTGAAGAGCTAATGGGTTCCCTTTGGCATAATTTATTGCCGTGATTGACAACTCCATATAAGCTTTTGGGGGGTGGTTTCCCTTAAAAGCATTCAAGCTAAAGAGTTGAAGAGCTTCGTGGGAGTTTAATTCCTCAACCTCGTATATTTCATCAGCTACATTCTTAAGTACTTGCTTGTCTCTTGATGTTACAACAACAACACTTCCTGCACCAATCAGAGGCACTTCAATTAAATGCTGGAATTGTCGTACATCATTCACATCATCCAAAACAAGGAGAACTTTCTTTTGGCAGAGTCTATCCCTGATGAAAGTAGGTCCTATATGTGGTGTGCCAACGCGAAGATTTTCTTCCTCCAGTAGTTTAGAAAGAAGTTCATCTCGTAGATCACTTAACCGACCCTTTTCTGATTCCTGCCTTATGTTCGGAAGAAAGTGGCAGCCTTCATATTGACTTGAGATGCTATAGAAGAAAGCTTCCGCAATAGTTGTCTTGCCTATACCACCCATGCCCCAAATTCCTATTGTGCGGACATCTGATGGCACAATAGATAGTAATTTGTTGATTTGCTCAATGCGTGAATCTACTCCAACCAGACCTCTTAATTTGCTTGGGGATGCATCATTTAACCTTTTCCAGATAGTTTGCACAACTTCTCTTACTAGTTTGGACTCCGGACTGCAAAAAATGAAATGGGTGAATGTAAGTAATGTATCTTACACAGCATCTTTAACTCAAATTGTGTCAAAGGTGAGGTTTCCATTAAGGTGAATGTAAGTAATGTATGGGAGTGATTTTTTTTTATTATAAGAAAATGTTGTCAAAGGTGAGGTTTCCATTAAGGTGGAAGTCCATTGGCTGTTGATGGAAGTTAGTTTTCCACAAAAAAACAGAACAGACTTGTGCCTTTTCAAGCAAATGATTTACCGGAGAAAAAAAAAACTATAATATGCACAAGAAATTTTAATTGCTATAAATAAATTTTAATTGCTATAATTCCAGAAAAAAAGAGTTGAAGATGAGAATCTATAGTTACCTAGTAACCTGTGAATCCCATCCAGATATACTGGCTGCGTATGTCAAGTCAGCCCTCCACCTTGGCACCTTGTCCATCTTCCACTTGAAATTTTTTTCAAGCTCAGCAAATGCATTTCCAAAACTCCCAGTCTGTTCATCAACATCAGATGGGTCCACATGATAGAAGACCGGTAAAACAATCTGCCCATAAGTCTCTTTGCATTCAAGTATTTTCACCAGTTCATCCACACACCACGGAGAAGATGCGTAGTTCTTGGAGAAAATTACTACAGAAATTCTTGATTCTTCAATCGTTTTCAGAAGGGCGCGGTTAATTTCTTCTCCTCTTTCAAGTCTATCATCAATGAAGGTCTTGATTTTCTTACGACACAAAGCATCATAGAGATGGCTTGTAAAATTATTGCGCGTATCCTCGCCTCTAAAACTAAGGAACACATCATACTTCCATTTATGAGCAACAGCAGATGAAGATGCCATATCAGACAGTTACAAGATCGTGTCTTCCTCAATCACTAAGAATCGAAATCAATAAGTGCTCTCCTTTTCTCCTAAAGACATACAAAGAGCACCCACTTCAACAGCTGAACTTTCATTAAGAGAAATTGAAGTCTAAACGTACAAGAACCCACACAACATATATTTATCAGAAAATTCCGCAAACGCTTAGCGATGGATACATACTAGCGTAATTTGAAATGATCTATCTTAATTTGGTCACTCGTCACTTGCTACCAATGCTAGCTTGCTATTACTTTCATTGCAAGAACAGTCGCTAGCTGAGCAAAAAGAATTAAAGATGGAATAATTAATATGTTCATGAAACAAACTTATCAAACTCATAAAGTGTTAATGTTGATGTCATGTAACAATTAATATTGTTGCTGAAAACATGAAAACAAAAAAGACTAAATGCATGGAATCAGTAGCAACAATGGCAAAGGTTACCTCTCTATGGAGTTTATGAGGTGGTCGGAGTCCGCCTACTTGGTGACTTTAATGATCAAATTGCAGCAATCGGAAAGGTTAATTAGCTGATGAGTAAAGTACTGAGGACTGAAGGTTAGTAGAGGTAATATTTCATATAACTAGCGATGTTATATATAGTTTTCAAAGTTAAAAGGTTAGCTGAGTATTGAGTGGTAATTTCCTTAGCAGCATCAGAGTCAAATGGCATGATTTTCCACTCACACTGGCTGGCCCTCACACTCCCTCCATCTCTCAGGGGACCTCGCTTCCTTTTAAAAAATAAATAAAGGGATGATATGTTGCGGATCTTCTTCTTCTTCTTCTTCTTCTTCTTCTTCTTTTTTTTAATATAATGGACTATGTGTAATCCACTAGAATAATTTTTTATTATTTTTAGTGACCGAAAAAACGGTAATACACATAATGATAAAGTTAAACGATATCACAAGAATAATTTAATATAAGGGATGATATGCCGCAGATCTTTATTTTTTTTCTTTTAATATAATAATACACTAGAATTATTTTTAACGATGGATATGATCTATCTTAATTTGATCACTCGTCACTTGCTACCAACGCTAGCTTGCTATTACTTTCATTGCAAGAACAGTCACGAGCTAAGCAAAAAGAATTACAGATGGAAGAATTAATATGTTCATGAAACAAACTTATCAAACTCATATATATAGTGTTAATGTTGCTGTCATGTAACAATTAATATTGTTGCTGAAAACATGAAAACAAAAAAGACTAAATGCATTAAATCAGTAGCAACAATGGCAAAGGTTACCTCTCTATGGTGTTTATGAGTTCGTCGGAGTCCGCCTACTTGGTGACTTCAATGTGTTGGTGGGAGAAATTACTGGTGGTGGCTTTGAAACACTCAAAGGGGATAAAACACACGGTTTTATTTCAACAACAAAAAATTTACACAATAAATACAAACTCTTAATACACGCCCTCTCTCTTTCTCTCTAGTGTTTCTTTCTTTTCTTTCCACACATGATAACATAAACTTAGTTGTCTATTTATACACAAAATGAAAGTAAGAAAAATCTTTAGTTGGCGGTGGTGTGAATGCAGCTGGCGGCTGGTGGCTGGCGGTTTGAGAAGTCGTTGGCGGTGAATGTAGAAGTCGCTGGCGGTGAATGCAGGTGGTGGTTGCCGTCTTTGACTTTCTTGGATTGAGTTTAATGCAACAAACCCCCCTTTAAACTCAATCAAGGGATGTCATGCCAAGCATGAACTTCAATCTGATAAATATTTTCCCTTTCAATGGCTTTGTAAAGATATCTGCAACTTGATCATTTGTCTTGCAGGATATCAGTTCAACTTCTTTGTTTTTCACATGCTCTCGGATAAAGTGATGACGTGTATCAATGTGTTTACTTCTTTTATGATACACTGGATTCTTGGCTAATGCAATCGCTGATTGATTATCAATATAAATCTTTGTAGGATTTTCTTGAGGAAATCCCAAGTGCTTCAGCATATTCCTTAACCATATTAAATGGCATACAGCTGAGTTGGCAGCAACATACTCAGCTTCACAGCTTGATAACGTTACTATCGATTGCTTCTTAGATGACCATATGAAAGATGTATCTCCCATGAAAAAGACAAATCCTGTTGTGCTTTTCCTTTCATCCAGATCTCTACCCCAATCACTATCCGAGTAGCCAACAAGATTAAAGTTTTTACTTGAGGTATAAAACATACCTTCATTTATTATGCCTTTGATGTAGCGATGAATTCTCTTGGCTGCATTAAAGTGAGACTGGTCTGGTGTCTCTATATATCTGCTAATAAGTCCAACTCCTTAGAGTATATCCGGTCTGGTACATGTCAAGTACCTTAAGCTTCCTACTAAGCTTTTGAAGAAGTTGGATCAACATTTCCAACTTTACTCTTCTTCAATTCCAGTCCATTTTCAACTGAAGTTGATACCGGATTGTAGCTTTCCATCTTGAATCTTTCAAGAATATCTTTGGCATAATTGCTTTGGGATACAAAAATCCCTTCTTTCTGCATCACTTCTAAGCCAAGAAAATGTACCATTAGACCGATGTTTGTCATCTCAAAATCTTGTACCATGCTTTTCTTTAAGTCTTCAAACATGGTAGGATTGTTGCCAGTGAATATCAAATCATCAACATATAGGCACGCAAATAATATGTTGCCATCTGCGTCTTTCTTCACATATATTGTGTGTTCGTATGGACATTTTTCAAATCTATTATCTTAAAAATACCTGTCAATTTTTGTATTCCATGCACGCGGAGCTTGCTTCAAACCATAGAGAGCTTTCTTCAACTTGTATACTTTGCTTTTATTTCCAGCTTTAATGTATCCAAGTGGTTGTTCAACATAGATCTCTTCTTCTAGGAAGCCATTCAGAAATGTTGACTTCACATCGAGTTGATAGATTTTCCATCTATGTTGTGCAGCTAGTGAGATCATCAGTCTGATTGTCTCTAGCCAGGCTACTGGAGCAAATACTTCTCCATAGTCAATGCCTTCTCTCTGTTTATAGGCTTTTGCCACTAATCTTGTTTTGTATCTTTGTACTTCTCCTTTTGCATTCTTCTTTGTCTTGTAGACCCATTTGACACATATTGCTTTCTTGTTTTCTAGTAGATTAGTCAGCTTCCAGGTATTATTCTTCTCAATGGTATGTATTTCTTCATCCATTGCATCTATCCACTTCTCTTCTGTGACAGCTTTATTGAAGATAAGTGGGTCATTATCTGCAAAGAAACAAAATAGAGTTGTATATTCTATGACTTGAGTGGCATCGTACAACTCTTCTAGATTTCTCATCCTTCCTGGTCCTTCTGATGAGGATGCTGATAGCGGTGTTGATGATGATTCTGGTGTGTTTTTCCTGTTGAATATAAGGGATCTGTGTACTGGACTTTGTGGCTCATTTGCTGGTAAAATTAAACCTTCTGCAAGTACTGTTGGTACTTCCTCTTCTTCTTCAAGGATCAAATCAATGATGATCCATTTGACTGCTTCTTGATCATCATTTCATTGCCAAGTTTTATCTTCTTCAAAGATAACATCTCTACTCATAATTAACTTCTTTGTGATGGGATTATACAACTTGTATCCCATCCTTCTATCACCATATCCGACAAAGATGCATTTCTCGCTTTTATCATCGAGTTTGGTCCTTCTTGCATCTGAGATCTTTGCATATGCCACATAACCAAAGACTCAAAGATGAGTAACACTTGGTTTGTAACCACTCCATGCTTCTTCTGGAGTAAAAGCTTCCAAACTTCTGGTTGGGAAGCGATTCAGTAGATACACTGCACATGATATAACTTCAGCCCAATATTGTTTGGGCAGCTTCTTTGCTTTCAGTAGACTTTTTGCCATGTCAAGAATCGTTCAATTTTTTCTCTCAGCTACACCATTCAGCTGTAGTGTATAAGCTGGTGTTGTCTGATGTCTGATGCCTTGTTGTGTATAAAAGGCTTCAAAATCATTTGAAGTGTATTCTCCACCTTGATCAGATCTCACAGTTCTGATTTTATAGCCACTTTACTTCTCAACAATTGCTTTAAAATCTTTAAAACAATTCAACACTTCTGACTTCCTCTTCAAAAAGTATATCCATGTCTTTCTGCTAAAGTACCTATTTTGTCCAGTTGACATAGACTTTATGGGACCACACACGTCTGTGTGCACTAACTCCAGTGGCTTATTTGCTTTCTAGTTGACTTCTTTGGCAAAACTGGATCTGTGATGTTTGCTGAGGACACAACTCTCACAGACTTCATCTGGATGATCAATGTGGGGCATACCTTTGACCATTTTCTTACTTGCTAGCATTTTTAGACTTGTGAAATTCAGATTTCCAAGCCTTAGATGCAGAGCCACTCTTTATTGTTGGTGATGGCATTCAAACACTTTGCTGCATCATATTGGATGTTTAAAGGAAACATCCTATTCTTGGACATCTTCACATAGGCAATTAATCTCCCATTGTAGTCTTTGACTGTCAGATGACAATTTTTCGTGTAAAAAGTATAACCTTTCTCTATAAGTTGACTTATACTCAACATGTTGTGCGTTATGGCTGGAACATAGTAAACATCTGCAATGTAGCTATGATCACCATTCTTCAACTTGATTGGGATGTTGCCTTTACCTTTTACTGGAACTTTTGAGGTATCTCCAAAGGTGACTAGACCTTGTATGGTCTCATCTAGATTAACAAATAGATCTTGTTGGCCACACATATGATTGATGGCTCTAGAATCTAAGTACCAAATATTCTCTTGATTCTCGTTAAGTCCTTGTTGGACAAATAATGCAGCTGATCCTCTGATGATGGCATCCTCCTCTGCATAGTTGGCTTGTTCACGTACCTCTAATGGAGCTTTCCTTCGACATTCAGTGCTATAGTGCCCAAATTGATTGCAACTATAACACTGGATATTTCTCTTGTCACGGTTATTGTAACCGCCTCCTCTTCCTCTAGGAGTAAATGCTTGTTATCCCCGGCCTCCTCTGGTGGTGTTTCTACCTCCTCTTCCTCTAAATCCTGTATTCCGAGATCCTCTTCCTTGAAATTGTTGAAATCCTCCTCGTCTTTGTTGACTTCTTCCTTGAGTGGTATATCCACTTCTTGAAGTCTCCCCTTTCTCATATTTGTCTTTGAGAGATAAATTTGATTGTAAGGCATGCTCAATTGCCTTATCTCCATTTCTTTTCATAATCTTTTGCTCGTGAACTTGCAAAGAACTCATAAGCTCATCCACCATCAACTTGTCCACTTCTTTGGACTCTTCAATAACGACAACAACAAAATCAAATTTTAGATCTAGGGATCTCAAAATTTTCTCAGTAATTCGAGCATCTGTAAAGGCTTCTCTATTTCTTCTCATCTGATTGACTATCACCATAATTCTTGTGTGATAAATAGATTCCGAGGACTTCATTTGTAATAATTCAAATTCACCTCGCAAAGATTGGAGATGAATCTTCTTGATTCTGTCAGCACCTTTGTATTTTTGTTGGAGAGCCTCCCATATCTCTTTTGATGTTTCTGCGAAAGCAATAATTTCAAATATGGCTTCATCAAGACCTTGATAGATGATGGTCTTTGCTTTGTTGTCTTTCTTTCTATTGGCTTTGAGGACTTACTTCTCGGCCTCTTGTAGAGCATCTTCTACTTCTTTGGACTCAGGTTTGTTATAACCATATTGTACAATCTCTATACACTCTTGTGAACCAAGAAATGCCTTCAATCTGATACACCAACTATCATAGTTGTCTTTGGTTAGCTTCGGGATGAGTGTTTGTGCATTTTCTGTAGTCATTTTGCTCTTTGAATGACTATATCACCTTCTGGTAGTTGAATTTGGCAAAACGAACACTGTAAATGGATCCGGAATGCTCAAAACAGTAGGGAATCAGTCTGACTTTGTTGAAAATGGGTCAGAAATGGGGTGAACCGGTCCAAAAACCAATTTTGTACGTCGGGCAGTTCGCTGGGGTTGAACCAGGAATATTCTGGGGAATATTCTCTTAACTCGGCTAACGGCGGCTTAGGCGGCTCGGCGCAGCTCGAATATGGCGCGCGTGTGGCTCAGTCGTCGTCTACCTCTGGACGCATGGGCTACAGTGACCAAAGTTTCAGAAGGCGTCTCTGGGCTACCTCTTGCTCTGATGAAGATGATTTTTGCACCAGTGAGTTCATATGGATGAACCCTACATCGTGGAATGATTAAAATGTGTTTTTGAAAAACTTTGAAAATTTGGGTATATCCCAAAACTCTTCTGTTTTCTGACGAACGGGGCTCTGATACCAATTGTTGGTGGCAGAAACCACTGATGGTGGCTTTGAAACACTCAAAGGGGATAAAACACACGGTTTTATTTCAACAACAAAAAACTTACACAATAAATACAAACTCTTAATACACACCCTCTCTCTTTCTCTCTAGTGTTTGTTTCTTTTCTTTCCACACATGATAACATAAACTTAGCTGTCTATTTATACACAAAATGAAAGTAAGAAAAATCTTTAGTTGGTGGTGGTGTGAATGCAGATGGCGACTGGCGACTGGTAGCTGGCGGTTTGAGAAATCGTTGGTGGTGAATGTAGAAGTTGCTGGCGGTGAATGCAGGTGGTGGTTGCCGTCTTTGACTTTCTTGGATTGAGTTTAATGCAACACAATGATCAAATTGCAGCAATCGGAAAGGTTAGGTGATGAGTAAGGTACCGAGGACTGAAGCTTAGAAGAGGTAATATTTCATATTACTAGCGATGTTATATAATTGTTAAAGTTAAAAGGTTAGCAGAGTTATGAGTGGTAATTTCCTTAGCCGCATCAGAATCAAATGGCATGATTTTCCACACGGCAAATTAAGAAGACCCTGGCTGACCCTCACACACCCTCCATCTCTCAGGGGACCTTGCTTCCTTTTTTAAATAAAAAATAAAAAATAAAGG
>Ga0325414_1003312_pt1 | contig 16694 bp, 14 predicted proteins | sample PopdelMetagenome_8_FD_206183 | JGI IMG/M metagenome (GOLD analysis project Ga0325414, IMG submission 206183) | Populus deltoides microbial communities from Bellville, Georgia, United States - Leaf-PdKOR-R3 | ecosystem: Host-associated > Plants > Phyllosphere > Phylloplane/Leaf | place: USA...
TGCATAAAATGTGTTTTTTTTTTCTATTTTAATTGGAGATTCATTTTCAAAGAAGAAAAGATTAAAGATTGCTTTGACTCTGCCCCCTTACTTGTGGTTTTCCTTGAAGATTCCTTTATCCCTTGCATTTATCAGCATAGGGAAGTTGCCACCTGGCTAAATCCATTACTTTAGTTGTGCTTGAGTTAGAAAAATGATTTTATTTGTGGACATCTTGCAGTGCCTTCTCCTTTTCAACAGTGGAAAGAGAGACAAAAACCAAGGCCCAATGATGTTATTTTAATTTAAAAAAATTTACTAGAACATTTGTAAAAAAGTTTTAATTATAAAATTATGTTATTTCTTATATAATAAAGTATAATTTAAATAAAAATATGGATGAAAAACCTTAAGATTATATAGAAGTCTTTGATCGAGAATTAATGATAAAATTAATTTTAAAAAAACAATTTGGATGCAAAGTTGAGACTTGGGCGATATTTTTTAAGGTTTGCTTAATAAAAAATTAACAGGAAAAAACATATAAACGCGTTAAAGATCATAATTCGAATTTTTTAAAGAATTTCAAAGATTCAGCTAGATGGATTAGGATGGTTTAGAATTTATATATATATATATATAAAAACCCAGCTGAAAAACACAAGTATTGTTCAACAGAGCATGTCGTGGCAGGCTGTGTGGTGTGTGCTATATATACTCTCACTCCCATTTCAAAAAAACATATTCGAACACTTTCACCACCGCGATACAACTAATCCCCAGCAACAATACTGAAAGAGAATCGAAAGTTAAAAACCTGAACTTGATTAATTTGTTGATTGCATAGCAACCCTTGATTTTGATCATTGCAAGAATCTACTTGGTTGATTTTTCTTTTTATTGTAAGAATACGTCATGGAGGTTAGGCCAAATGAGACGGTCGATAACTCGACGCAGTATCGGCGACATGTACCAGCAACTCCTTCGAAGCAACCTGTTGTTCCTCCTAACACAGTTGAGACCACCTCCGTTTCTCAGAGGTCTCGCTTTCTTGAGTTTTCTGTTTGCTTCCTGAGGAATCTTGGGGAAAAAAAGAAAAGAAAAACCCGTTTGTTAATTTTGATTTTCTTCTTCTGGTTCTCTTTGAATTAATAGAAAGATAGAAGCTTTGAACCTGTTAGTATCAGATATGTTGTTTCTTGGGTTTTTGTTTTTTTAGGCAGTGAAATGATCTTAATGGGTTCTGTTTGATTATTGTTTTTTTCAGGTTACAGAAGGAATTAATGTCTCTCATGGTATGTAAAAATCCTTTCTTTTCTATTTCTTGCCTGTAAAAAATGATAAACTTTTTATGTTTAATGTTCAATCTGGTCACCAGTCTTGATTTTATCCACTGAATTAGAACTGTTGCACTTTACGGTGGACTGTTGCATCGTGTTTCTGGCAATGGCTATATTGGAAAGAAACCCCTTCGAGTGGGGTTACAAGGTGTTTATGATACACACACAATTGCAGAAATTAAAATCGAGTTATGTTTTTTACCGTGTCAGTTGATGATGGCCTGGACTTATCTTACATTGTTTCTGCAGATGATTGGAGGAGATCTTGGAGTGTCAGCTTTTCCTGAAGGCGAGAGCATTTTTGCATGGATTGGTACAATTGCGGGTGGAGAGGGAACTGCCTATGAGGGATTATCGTACAAGCTCTCTCTACGTTTTCCTCTAGATTACCCTTTCAAACCTCCCCAGATCAAATTTGAGACGATGTGCTTCCATCCAAATGTTGATCAATTTGGGAACATATGCCTCGATATTCTCCAGGTATCAATCATTGTGCTTGTAGAGTTAAAGGGATGCAGGAGATGGCAGATGTTAAAATGATATTGAGATTAGGTGAAACCAATTTATTTGAGGATGTTTGAAGTTTGAACCCGCTGATATTGCCAAAGTCCAGTCCTTCCCGTCGAAGCGAGCGCTCCTTATCCACACGACATTGAAATTAGTTGCCTTGTTTTTTATATGTTGCTCTCATTTGACTGATGAGGTCCTCTCTGTTTGTCTTAATAGGATAAGTGGTCTTCAGCTTATGATTGCAGAACCATTCTTTTATCCATTCAAAGTCTCTTGGGAGGTCTGCTCGGACTTGCGTACATGTTTAAACTTTGTCCGTATTCCTGTTTTTGCCTAACTATTTAGTTCCTTTCACGCAGAACCCAACCCGGATAGTCCCTTGAACAGCTACGCTGCCGAGCTCTGGAGTAACAAGGAAGGTCAGATATCCCATCTTCATGTCTAAGAACTGCTATGGATATATGTTAAGCTCGACCTTCTGTTTATATGTTCTTCTATATCAGCATGATGAACTGAAGAGCTCTCTATTGTCACAGATTACAAAAGGAAGGTCCACAAACAGTATTATGCTGGAGAAGCATTTGAGAGCTGAGCTGCGAGCTCCTCCTGTCTTTTGATGCCATCAGAAAACGTTAGCACTTCACGCTGTTGCTCTTTAAAGGTTTAGGGGAGGAGTCTGGAGTCAGTTTGGATACTTGTATGAAGGAATATTAAAGAACTCAAACCCGCATCATTTGTCAGGATAGTTCTGTCCATTGCCTTCTCTGATTAAACGAGTGATATCTCTTTCTTGTAATTATCATAAAAATAAAGTCTACAAAGTTGTATGGAAAGTTTTTCTAAGTCAATGAAAAGATATATAAGCAGACAAATTGTTTCCAGTTGTGATTCCATGATTGGCTTGGCTTGGCTTGGCATTTTATCGTTCTTGGCTTGGATCAAACCATCGAAGGATGAGCTTAAATTAAATTTTTATAAATGGTCATCAAATCCCATCACCAAATTATTATATACAAGATTAAGTGAACAAGATCAAATAGGAAGTAAAAGCAAATCATTCCTTGTTCGAACCATCAGCAACAGCAGGTGCTTTGCAGATGGGGCACATATTCTTCATTGACAACCACTTCTTGATGCAGTCGACGTGATAAACATGTCCACAGTTCCTTATCATTCCAACTTTATCCATGCTCTTGTACTCTTCCTGTCAATTGCAATTGCCAGCAAGGTGCATAAATGTTAAGCAGCAGAAACAAATTAGTTCACACGGGCATCCTGCCCTGTATTCTGATTTATACTTCCAGAGGAGCACATTTACACCATTCAAGATCATGAATCGTGATACTGTTCTTGTCAAGCTTAATCTTAACGATACCTTTACCTATATCTTAAGGTTTACTCAGATGCAAATTAATCACCATTTATGCAACTATTACTTACAAGGCAGATAGCACAGGATGTTTCTTCCTGGGCTTTGTCTGAAGAATGGCATCTTGTCTCCACCAAGCACTTTGAAAACACATCTTCAGGCAATCCTGTGTTGACAATCCCTATCCTTTCTCCTAGAGCAAGTAGTTCCTGTCCAGGCGACATAGCAGATTGTTTTAATTCGGGAGAAACAAGAAAACTGCCAGTCAAAAAAGTCATTTCCTGAAATTACTAACCTCATAACTCATGCTGTCAACATCCAGTCTCATGTCCCTGTATTGATCAAGGAAGTTTCTGGAGCCATATAAATATGAGTGATCTAACATCATAAGAGCCTGCAAACGTAAAATAAATATGTGAGCAGGCGATGAACTGCATCAGAACCATCACATAGAAACCCGAAAGGGAAAAACTTCTTGTTTTGAGGAGAAACATGCACACTGCATAGAGGTGAAAGAAATATGATGTGCATGGCTAATTTAAAAAGCTCAGAAGCATCCTGCACTCTTATGACTTGCACTCTCCTGATTACGTGTAAATCACACCAACAAGCATGACATGTGCACGTGCACAACAAAAAAAAAAGGAAAGAAAAGTAAAGAAAACAGAATGAAATTCTAGCCCCAACCACAGCACAAGTCACAATTGATTACCACACACCTCAGATCCCATTCTATCACGCACATCCACCACATTTGAAAGTGACTGGAATCTCTCAATTGATATCCTTGACCTTCCTTCTCTATGATTGCTGTGCCAACCTCCAGACAAAAGTGGTCTTGAATATCTGGAACTATGGGTTTCTGAAAGAAAATGCTGACCATTTTCGACAGCAGCAGCTTCTTGTCTGAGATGAGAGGAGTTTATATCAGCCCGACGTGTATGTATAGCTCTTCGAGAATAACTGTTCTGACCCTCCATTGAAGCCTGGGCATGAAAACCATGAAGATGTCTTGGTGGTGCAATGGGATTTCTGCTTAAGATGGAATCATGGTTGTATCGACGAATATCAGTAGGATTCCCTCCAGCATAATGCTGATTCATCTCATGGCTCAAGGAATTATTTTCTGCAATTGTAAATTATAAATTACAATTACCTAGGAACTTGGGAAAAACTAAGAGTAGATGTTAGAAAGCAATATATCTTAAACTGACCTGAAGTATGAAGCCTCCCATGTGCAGGAGGTGGAACACCAATTTGGTTCTGCTCATAAGCAGTTCTGTCAGCATTTAAGTTAGCAACATCCACTGGCCCTGGACGGTTTCGGAGATGAGATGTTGAAGAAAAAGGATGGGACGTGTAACTTGATGAATGGGTTCTCCTTGGGTTGGGCTCCAAATCAAGTCTAGATCTGCTTCTCACATTCCTTGGAGGATCTTCACCCCCAATTGACAGGCTGCTACCCATATAGGGAGGTAAACCAGAGGATTCTGAAAAGTAATTTCTATAATCTGAAGTTGGTTTCTCATGGTGAAGTTCAAAAGAATTGGAGGAACTTCCTGCACTGTACATACTGCTGGTGCCACCTCTTTCCCACGAGGTAGGAACACCAGGGCTTTTTCTTTTGAATGGCCCTCTTCCAGCACTCATTGTATGATCAAGTAGACCACCCTCACCTTCATGGATACCATGCCTGTTGTGGTGATTAGAATGAACATGGGTAGCATCAAGTTCTGGAGGAGGGTAAAAGCTTCCACCAGCTGGACAGTGTGGGAATACATCATGTCGGGGGGCAGAAAGGGGAGCGTGAACTTGCGGACCTTCTGACCTGAAATATGTAGAGGAATGCTCAAGAGCTCTGTTTTCCAGGTTCCGCCGAGAGGCACAGCTGGGTCCATCTATTGAAGGAGGATTGATAGGATGAGAAAAGGAACCATTTTCTTGAGAAACAGCCCTCCCTGCAACAACATTGTTCAGAACTTAAATAGCTTTCAAGGCAAGGCTAAGCCATGATGTAAGCAGTCGGCAGATAAAAGAGCAATAGCAGTTCCCTAAACACCTAAAAGGCATGCAGTAGGTTTGAACTCCCAGGTAAAACACAATGGACAGCTTCAGTTAATTTTACACTAGATATCAATGATAATTCAAATTCCACCAATATTCTTGATGGAAAAAAATAAGGAGTGTTGTTTCAATTGGGCCATGAATTTTTTTTAAGAAAACCCTATAATCTTCATACTGCACCTGGAAGTGTTGCATATCTTTAAATGCAGCTATTTTCCTAGTTAAAGATTACTAAAGCGATGAATTAATGAAAGTTTCCCCTTAGAATAATCATTGATAGATTCAAACCCTTGATCTGCATCCCACTGGCAATCTAAACAAAAGTTGGACATCATTGGGGAAAGGTATTGAAGAAATACCAACAGACAAAAGGCATCTTTATTGAATAACATAAATCGAAGTAAAATACCCAAATACTAACTTACAAAAGGCATTTTTATTGAATAACATAAAACAAAGTAAAATACCCATATGAACATAGGACTGTCCAGCAGCTGGGTGGCCATGGCTCCAATCCTGCTCCATCTCGAAGAATTGAGAAGGGTTGAACATTTGTCTATGTCCCATGACCCCTTACAGCAGAAGATAATTTAAGCTCTGGATTCAGAATAGAGGAAGAACAAACCTGCATAAAAGTCATCTACAATTATCAGAGCAATCCCGTATGTACAAGTATGTGTGCTGCAATTACACATCAGTTTCTACATGTCATCTAAGCAGGCATGATACTAAGCTTTGTCTCCAAAACTTTATTAACTAATGACGATCAAACTTAGATATATTATATACCTACTATGCCAGAAAGCCCAAGCCCTTAAAACCAGAATGCTTGAAAATATGGTTGAAGAGATGACTAAATGACATTTATAGTATTCATTTTAATTTCTTCAGCAAAGTTGTTCATTACTAAGATGGATAAACAGAAGTCAAAATATGATCACAATCAATAGGATTTTAGCAATTTCTAAAAGGTCCTATCCATTTGATCCATGTACCAATTTCCTGCTTAATCAAGAAAAAGTTCGCTAATGAGTTCGTCATGTCAAGTGATTAACTACAAAAATTAGATCCCCTCACAAAGGGAAGAAAGAAATGAAAAGAAAAAAAGAACCCTATCAATATATGCTTTCACTCAAGCAACTCCTAAAATGAAGTGCAAAATAGGGTCAAATTATAATAATTAAGCTTTAGGAACCAAAGAGACTACATTGAAATGACAAGAGACATGCAAAACAGGCTGTCTCAAATTTGGGAAACATACTAAGAAGACAGATTTTCTAGTTTTTCAATTATAATAATAGGTTATGTTTCTATGATTTTTACCATCAGGAATTGAGTTCTGATAAAAATAAATGAATAAATAAATAAATAACTAATAAAACACAACTTTTTCACAAAGCAAACACTCCATGAAAGTTCCAAAAAAATGCCATGCAATACTGAGAAACATAAGTATTGTTCTAATGGAAACGAGCCAGGAGAGAAAAACAGAGTTGAGGAAGGTAATTTATGAAAAAATAATCAAATCTAGAACAAGAAAGAAAAAAAAAAATGAACTTCTAAGAAAAAAATATGACGAACTAAAATCTAATGGTCTGAGAAAACAGAAATCATACTAACAGATTCAAGAGAAATGAACTTCTACTGATCCCCTACTGCCATAAAAAAAAAAAACAAAAAACTTGGAACAATAACTAGTTCATTCTGTCTTAATGCCTCTTAAATAAGCAGGCTTACAAAGTATACATTGTTCCTGGGACAAAAATCCTATGGAAAACACAGAAAATCCGAAGAAAAATATGACAGAACAATAATAATAGAAGGGAAAATAAGGCCCTCATATCTTACATCATCAAGAAGGAAACGAAAATGTGTGAAAAAGAAAAATGGTTACATACATCCAGATCCTGTCTTTATATGCTAACATAACTACTACTCAAAGTCCAATTGTGACTCTCTCTCTGTAGATAAGGGATTCTACAGGCAATGTACCACGTCTTCATCCCTAGTAGCAGATTAGCAAATTTGTCGAAGTTAAAAAACAGATACGTAAAACTTCGCCCTTCAAAAGAAAAGCCTTTACTGCTTGCTAAAGAAATACTACTGAATTGCTTTGGATTGGAAAATTATGTGAAGGCTGCAACAACCTAGATGCACCAAAGTAATATCTTGACAGCATATTGATATGGACAAATGGCATCACATCAGCCATATAAAGGAAGAGAACATCTAAAGGAGCACATAGAATAACATCCCTTCAGAAACACGTGTCCCAAAATGCCGCCGCAATCAAATAATGTTTTAGATAACTGAGACAAAATCATTTTTCCAAACATCTATGAGGGACTCCGGCCACTCATTTCACATTTTTTCTATCACTTTAGCATTTCAATGGAGATTTCTCAAATCCAGGAAACAACCATCATTCTCCCAACCCTGACAAGTTATATCTTCTGTACTACCATCAGAATTCCACCATGCAATGAAATACTCCTCTTCATCAAGCAAGTCTCCGCAACCATGCTGCCAGACACTTCTTCAAATACAAAACTATCACCATAAGGAACAAGAACTTGATGATCTCTTTTTTTTTTTGGTAAGAGCCTCAAAAGGCAAGCCACTCTAAATAAACATCACATTGTGAAAGATAGTAACCTCAGTGGTGTGAGATTACTATCACTCATATGCACAAGAAAATCCCAAGAGCCCTTTCATTTTTCTATGTAGTGACCTAAAATGCTCACTCCATCCACACTAGTGGTATTTGGGACAGAAACTAATTCTAAGCTCACAACATCCTTCAGATGAAACTGCACTATACAAGATTAATTGGAGCATTGAAAAATCTTCAGGCCTTGAATCGTAAGGCAATTTTGTAGTTATCCCCAATGTGAACGAGACTATAACCCTCAAATCAGAGTAATACATCTAAGAGGCCCCACAGTTCGATCTCCCAGGACAAGGATTCATTTCTAGCACGTTATTGCAGCTGCATGTATTCATGAAATTTATGTGAAATACAGGAATTCAAAAATGAAAATCCCCTTCAAGTGATCAATGAGACCATAAGTGCCTGCAAGGCAATACCACTTGCACTTTAGATCAAAACTTATAACAATAAAAGATAAACTTCCTATATACCAAATTGCAGAAATCTTTTAGAATTTAGTTGGCTGTGACTAATGATTTTAATTAAAGAACCCATGGAAATACAAATAAGAAGAGCTGAGGCAAAGGGCTCCGGCTGTTTTCAAAGGCTCTACTTAGGAAACCTTAAACCTCATAGAAATGCTAAGAGATTTAGTGACTCTATAGACAGGGTGCATAAAGTTTATGCATGCTTCAAGACTGAAGATTGTTTGGCAAAACAGAAATGCTTTAAGGAATGTGGAGAGAGAGAGAGAGAGATCCTCTGGAGACCAGTTCCTTGCTCACCTGTACCTGATAATAAATCAAAAACAGATATATAAAGCATCAATTAACCTGCATTTGCTGGCCACCTATACCTATAGGAGGGTGGAGAAACCCAGAGCAGGGCAAAAACATTATTATTCTTTTGATGATTAAAAGTGTAGAAATGGGAAAAGCACCAAAGAGGTGCCGCCTACCCATAGGATGGTACAATTTTATTAGCTCCATTACATCTGCATTGAGCCCTTGGAATGGTAAAAGAGAAATAAACTGAAAAAGTATCTGCAAGAAGCTTCAATTAGTTTATGAATATATAAAATTATGTATGAAACTAGATAACTCAGATGTAACAAAGCACTTTCATGCACCAGATCCTAAATCCGACAGCAAAAGACTTAACTAAAATATTTAAAACTTAGAACACCATCCTTCTGCATGAAAACTTCCAAATATGTTAATATACACGAATTCCTTTGAGAAGAGGAACTATCGCAGAACTCATGTCCTCATTCATCACTTAAGCCTTCCTCTCACTGAAGCAAATGATTACAGCAATATCAAACACTAAGGGAATAAAAGGAACAGGATTGATTGAAAAGAAGAAAGAGATGACTTCACTTAGTTAAGCATTAGGAAAAATAGCTTCTCCAACAGAAGCAGGCACAAAATATTTCCTCCAAAACCTCTTCGGAAAAACCTCTAGTACCTGCTCCCTAGGATGCCTTGATATTTTTATTTGATAAGACTGCTGAATGCAAAGAATATTTTGTTCCCATCCTCCAGATGGAAAAAAAAAATACATCTAGGATAAAGTTCAATTCAGAGCAACAAAGCTGAGAAAAGCAGAACCCAATTGATAACATGATTGGTAAATATTTTTATAATTTTTCTTCTTGTAAATTAATACATAGGTAAACAGAGTGGCAACAAGGTCCGAAAATCCAGTTAAAATCCCAATACAATCTTCTCCATCACATTCGATGGTATAGTATGTGACAGTTATAATTCTAATGTTTACTGCGTTCATATGATTAGCAAATTTACCTGTGATGAAACTTCAAGATTTTAGATACCAAACAAATTTTCCTGATCTGGGAGCTTGATGCCTTCTCATTTCATAACACGTCCAAGAATTTCTTCCAATTTATATAGAATTTTTAGTTTTTCTTTCCTTCTCTTCCGAAACTGTCTAGTTCTTCTACATCCATTTGATTTTGTCAATGGGTGAGCTTTAAGACCACTTCAACATTTAAATTTATGATATTAAAATTTGTTCTTCATGCTTATTGATTTTCCATCTTTGTCAATACAATTATGGTGGTAAATCATCATTCTGGTTTTAGATGATTTCACTTACACTAAAAAAGGACACCATTCTCTAGGGAATAATGACTTTAATAGCAAAAAAGCTAGAGGCACAAAAAATGAGAAGGAAATGGCTCTGGAAGGGAGTTACAACTACAACAGAAAAATAGGGGCAAAAAGATTAATAGAGAGCCACAGTTTCGCATGATGCAAGCTTAGTCTTTATGGAGTAATATTCCAGAGATGTAGAACCTCGCATAGAGATAAACAAATTTATCTTAGTATGGTGAACAGCAATCGTGAAATACAACTAATAAGAGAGGAAAACTTGCCAAACTTCTGGTCTTTCAATTTAAGTTTGGATAAGTGGAATTATCTCCAAAGATCTTAGGCCGACCTACTGATGACAACCTGGATGTTATCAAGCATCTAACCTTGCCTCTCTAAAAAATGTTAGTAAATCCATCTTTGAAGTCACCAGAACCTGCAGATCTAAGCAAGAAAAGAAATGAAATTTGCTGCATTTGTCAGCTCAAGCCACCAGTTCCAAAAAAACCCAGATTAGCAACAAAGCACCGATGAACAAGGAAAAGAATTGAGAAACAATTAGCAAGTCATCAAAATCATAGCCGAGGGCATGATCAAACAACATTTCATATCTTACCTGCAATGTATCTTCACAATCTTTCAAGAAAACAATACTGCTGCCCTCCTGAGAATATTCAACTATATGATCTTATTAATTTAATTTTGGCTAATTCAGGACCCCACTTGCTCCAACTCTACTCTGTAATTCCATTATAATATCCTTAGATCCACAGCTAATGAAACCAAAACAAGCACTCCTGGTACAGTTGCTAACACTAAACCAGGTGATTATTGTTGCATTGTTAGATAAACGAACAAAAAAATAGAATGAGATCATGGTCACATTGTAACACACCAAATCCTTTAAAATCAAATCAGAGACACAAAACTTTCTATTTAAAAAAATCATATGCGAGGATAAGAGACCAAAGACAAGAAATGCAGTAATGGCCATTGACTAATGTTCCATCCAATGCCATTGCATCACATGAAAATTGAGAAAGAATAGTAGTTTCCTACTGCCTTGGTATAGCAGCAACCACCACTGCCTTCTGGAAATAATTATAAGTGATCTTTCTCTTTCAAATAATACTAATATAAGTACATTCGATGATGCCTATTCTCATATAGAAACAGCACATGCTGCCATGCAAGCAACAAATTATTATCCATCAGTAAATTCAAAATCAGATTGCAACATCGATGCGCAAAAACCTACTAAGTTAATATCTGATGCAAATCATTGGCATGAAGTAAAAAGCTTTCCATCTAAACCAACAAACATAATCTACCATCAATACAATTTTATATTTTCACAAGCTATGAGGTCTTCGAGCTTCAAACTCGCAATTAAACCAACCAATTGACAATGATAGAAACACCACAACTTTTAAACTCACGAACTGGGCTTGATTTACGAGGATCGGACCCCGCACTAGTTTCAATACGATTTGGTTCCGTGCCTAATTTAAGCAATCATGACCCTAAGATTAGCTCTAAAATCTAAATTTCAAGGTTATTATGTAAAAAAAAAAAAAAAACACATAATCTACCAACACAGCATCTAATCAGCACAACAAACACTAAAAAATAATCAAATAACCGCACGCACGCACACAAATCGTTAACGATGATACCCTAATTTAAATTCCAAAAAGGCAGGCAAAAATACAATTCCGAGGCAAAAAGAAAGAGAGCCGAGCAAAACATCCATAGAGCGAGAAAAAAAACACGATCATAAAATCTAATAAAAAAACGTAATCAACGCGATTATTTAAATTGGAAGAGGATCGTTTAATTTCAAAAGAAATAAAAAAAAATCAGAGGAAATTAGGGGTTAATCAACGGAGACTGGTCAAGAAGAAAAGGGAAAAACGGAGAGAATTGGCCGAAGAAAGTACCTGAGACGTTTGATTGTGAAGTTGACTACGGGGATCAGACGGTGGAGAGAGAGAAAGGAGAATTACAGATGTCCTTTTGTAGAGATGATTGAAGCCTTTGTTTGGTAAAGGGAGCCAGGAGAGAGGAGAGGAGAGAGAGAGGGAGAGGAGAGAGAGAGAGAGAGGAGAGAGTCGTGTGTTAAATTGTAAGTTGGTGTGAATTATAGAATGAGGCAGTTATATATATAAATATATTAGTGTGGCATGTAACGTTAGGTATGCTAATTATGAATTAGAGACCGTCCTGGCAATAAACCTGTTTATTGTGGGATTTCATTGGTCTCTTTTTTCTTTTTTTTTTGTCTCCTTGGGTAAACTTTATTTTTTTTGTCCTTGTAGATTTATTAAATTCCAATTAGTACCTTGTTAGTTTGTTCCCCTTTTTTTTTTTTTTTTTTTTTACAGTAGCTGTAATATTTCTTTTTCATACCTAATTATAAGTACCGAGAACTTTATTGAATTTGATTATTTGAGGATTTTGTTTGAGAATTGAGGAGGAGGGTATTTGAGGAAGTAGGGGAGAGCAATTGTAACTTCCATGACCAGAAATCCAAGGAACCCTCACCTAGCTGAATTTGCATATGCAGCAAGGGATATGAGTTTCAACGTTGATGAGAGGAAAGAATAGCCCTTGGATCTTTTTTTAAAAAGTTAAAAACAGAAGAGAAGAGTCCTCGTGGGACAAGCCACAATCAACGTGTTATTGTCAAACGTGGAGGCTTTCGTTTTTCAAGGAGGTAATAAGATTAATTTAATTAAAAACATAAAAGCAGAAAGAAGGAGAAGAAAGCCTGAAGCAGGGGGGTTGGTTACTGTACGCAAGGATTAAACTTAAGAACGACACGCTTCCTTTCTCTATCCACAAGTTCTTTTCTTATTTCAGCAAGTTTCTTTCTCTGGTCGCCGTATCTCCACGTTCTCAAATCAATTTATCATCTTGCAATTTCTTTATTCTTACTGGTTTCAGGCACGCAATTTCTTTCCCATGTGAAGGAACGGGGCAGCGAATCCAGGACCAGGGCAAAACTTTTAAACAGAAAGTTTGGCAAATGCACCTACAGTTCCTAGGATTTGGTGTTCGCAATTCAATTGGAAGCAACTGAAAATGACAGGCCATCTTGAGATTCGGATCTTCCCAACCAATTCCATTATCGTGTCCATCCCAGCGAATTCAAAAGAATGCTCGTGTCAATCCTTATTTTTCGAAGCAGTCTACCAATCTTAAATTGTGATCCAATAATGAACGGTGGCATAGAGTTTCAACACCTGTAATAAAAAAAGGGTCCTAGCTGGAAACAAAAGCCCATCCACCGACAGAATCTTGATGGTTACGCATCTTTCTGGGAAAGCAGCCTCCGTTGGCAGATAAAAAATTTCCATCTATTTCTGCAAAGCCATCCCAGGGATAGTTCTTCAGCATTTCTGCTCTATATGTGTCGAAGGCAAGAACAGTCATTGTCCACAAAAAAAAACAAACAAGGATATAGGAATGATTTTACTATAAGAATTACAATCGACGGAAATATGCATGAAGAAACTGTGATATGGAAACCAACCAAAAAGACTTCTTTCCAAGTACTGCACAAACTCTGAAGTGGTCATAAAAGATACAATTTCGCATTTGTTGTTTATGTTTGAAAGTGAAGTCGAGCAATCAAACATTCTCTGAGACATCCTTTTTCAACTCTTCAGCACTCCGTGCAGTGGCCAACCTCTCAGCTGCCAATCTCTCTTCCAGTGCTCTAGCTCCTCTTTCTCTGCAAGGGGAAGATTGATCAGAAACTATAACTTTTTGCCACCTGTGAAAACTTAATTACTATGACAATGTGCTTAATATTACATGTAATTGAAGGTGTTCAGGACTTTGAATCACTGCTTAATTGTTCCTTTGGGTTCATTTTTCTATTTATAAAAAAAATGCATTTTTCATTTCTGCTGTTACAATGATACCAGTACACATAACCCTAGAATTTCACAGCAGAGATCATATTATAGTGTCATGTTCAAATAAATTGGGATGATTTAACAATTTCCTAGTATTTGAAAGGGACACGTATCCTTATCCAAAGTTTTAAATTGAGTGGATAAACTTACCTCCTCCTAGATGCCTCGATGGGATCAGAACCAGGCAATGGAGCACCTCCCAAGGTGTGACCGTGGGCTTCAGTAGAAGTTTTGAATCTACCACAAAACATCCGATGGAATATTGATGCAATAGGATCAATGACTGGCCTGAAAACAAGATGGAGAAAGATGGAAGCACGTAAACAAACTCATATATTCCATGGACTAAAAACCCAGTGTATTAAAAGAAAAGGAGAAAACACCTGAGGAATTCAGGGAAGAAGGATGAGAATGCAAAATCATCACTTGGATCACCCCTTAGTTTTGTTTCTGGTTTCCTATGAAAGTATCTCAAGTAAATCCAGCTCATATAAGTGCCAAATATTATGGTTGGAAGATATTTTGCTGACTCTGCAGTAAAGAAGCTTATAACAATAGCTATCAAGAGCATAAGAGACGGAAACCACTGCATGGCATTTGAAACAGCACCAAGGAGAATGTATGAGACATCCTTTCAACTTGCAAAACAAATCATCAAGTAATACTAAAAGGCAAGAGGTGAATGAAGCAACACCATTGTACAGGTCCATACCTTTGCCTTTAATCTTAATAGAGACAGCTCTTGGTCAGGTACAATTTGCTTGGTACCAACCAAGAAACCTGCCAGGATCCCTTGGAAGCCAGAAATGGGCATATAACTACCAGAAAGAACAAAGGAAATCAGTACAATGGTAATAGAAAGAGTAGCACAAGCCAACAAAAAAAAAACATTTAGGAAGCACATGCTTACAGGTAATTTTCCTGCCTTGTTATGTAGTACAGGCTAATAGCAGTAATGAAAACACAAACAGAGGTAAGAAAGTTGACTATGAAAATGAACTTTAAGAACTCCTTAGAACCCCATACTGGCTCAAGAAGCTTTCCCATGATGAGGAGGCATAAAGTGCTTGCAACCACCTACAGAAGAATTTAATGGTGAGTGCAACTTTATGAATGAAATATAGAAGTCACGGGGCAGTTTAGGCAAAACCAAAAAATAGAATAGCATTATCAACAGATGAACTACATACTCCATATATCGATTGTTCGATGTAACCAGCTGTTAAGAGGTTCCATGCAAAAGGAATCGTCCTGCAAAACAAAATTTCTGGTAAGGAATAAATTTCCTTGCCATTGAAATGAAGATCATACATATAGAGCATGCTGCAGGAATGTTATCAATCTCCACAGCCTAGCACGGGTGGTAATTGAGTATAGTACGTCCATAGCTGTCTCTATCTCTGGTCCCCTATACTAGCAATTATTTTTTCTTTGACTGTATTTCTTCATTGATATTCACTAATTTCAAGAGAAAATCACATCTGATCAGCTGTTCATCGTACCATGGTAGAGCCATACCGACCACAAGGATGTGATTACCAATAATGCAGGCAATTACACCAAAATAAGCAAGTTATAAAGCATCATGCAAATATATCTATCCTGTGTTCTAAAAGGCGAGATCATGGAGACATGCTGTAAGACACGCCCATTTTAAAGGCTCCGTAGTCCAAAGTGATTAACATTAGAAGTGCACCGTGATCATTATTTGACTTGCAGCAGTGGTCCAACCCATTGTTTTTATGATTTTTAAGCACTTAAAAAAAATAACTAGATTCATAATCAATTATCCAGTTAAATCCTAAACTATAGTGTTTAAAAAAAAATCTCAGAAAAAATCCAGCTTGCCAGGCAATGCAGCCCTCTCTTTCAAGCTGCTTCCTCCAGGACTAAGAACAAGAAAAAAAATTCCATCAAATCAACATTGAAATAATCAAGAAAGGTATGTACAAGTTCATGGATATAACAGGATTCAATTAGTAACTCTTTTTAACTCCTCGAGTCTACGCTGTAAGTGTGTGTGTGTGTGTTATTGCTTCTAGTATCTGCCTGCCTCACGTTACCATTTCCGGATCCTTTACCATCTTTAATCAATAACATGTCATTACTAAACACCATTTTTCCACTTTACTCTACTGATTGCAATCTGAAAAACAAGACCGCAAGGAATTCAAGAATTGAAAAGTTCGTTACCTGGCAGGAATAAGAGCAAGATAGTTAACAGCGGAGGGGAAAATCTGAACAACAATGTGACCAGCGACGAGAACCACCGCGAGACCTTTGCATAGCTTCGTGAACCCTGTAAACAAGCTCGCGCCCTGCCATTAGAAAACAATAAGGTTAATCAGGTCGAGATGCGATGAGAAACGGAGAGAATTTAAGAGAGAGAGAGGGGGGGGGAGATTACTCCGAGAATGGGTGGAGAGCTCATAATGCAGAGATTTAGGGTTTTGAAAAGGTCACTGTTTGATTTCGTGAAAATGATCTGGGATCTCTGACTTTGTGATGAAGAAGAAAGGGAGTTTCAACTTATCTTAGGCCCGGGTTTCCAGATCAGAAACTGGGCTTATATTGGTTCTCAAAACGACTTGCCGTTTTAACTCTTTCTTTTTTTAACGGTCAAAAAGATTGTTATCAAACCACTCTACTGGATTTTAGATAATTCACTTGTAGACAGTTATTAAAGTCGTTCCGGCGGCGCCTGGTGATCTCGTTTCCGAAAGTTTACCTAGTTAAATTTAGAGG
>Ga0325414_1003313_pt1 | contig 16694 bp, 11 predicted proteins | sample PopdelMetagenome_8_FD_206183 | JGI IMG/M metagenome (GOLD analysis project Ga0325414, IMG submission 206183) | Populus deltoides microbial communities from Bellville, Georgia, United States - Leaf-PdKOR-R3 | ecosystem: Host-associated > Plants > Phyllosphere > Phylloplane/Leaf | place: USA...
AAAAAAACAAGAGGGGCAATTAAGTAAGGGAGAAAGAATTAAAAAATTAATAACAATAATAAGGTGGGCGAGTTCGCCGAGTCTTGAAGGAATATCATCGTGCAATGCATGCATTGTTTTTGGCTTTCTAAACTTCCAAACTCATTCTCTCTCTCTCTTCTCCACTGTTATTTTGTTACTTTGCATGCACATGTTCTTCCTCTCTCTCTTTCCCCTAAAAACTCAAATTCTCCGTCGTCAATCCTCCCTCCGGTCACCGGCAACCGACTTGTCACCTGATCCACGCACTTAATTCACCGCCTCAACCAATCTCCCTGAACTCGATCATTATTACACAGCAGAACTTCAACTTCCAAACAACATGTCGTTGACAGTCGTCTCTGGTCAACAGACATAACTCAACTAGCTCTAATCTCTGTCTTCTGTCTTAGCAATACGAGGTCAGTTTTTTTAATATTCTGTGTTTTATTATTAATTAACTAGTTGGATTAAAACTAATTAACTAAACGCGATTAATTTTAATTCTTGGAGATTAAATTTAATTTCATAGGTTAATTAAATTAAAATAAAAATGGCGTCGTCGTCGATTAAGAGCTGCATGAATGCAACATGTGGAGTCTCGACGTCGAGTTCTGGCGGGTGGAGAAAAGGGTGGGCTCTGCGATCTGGTGATTTCGCCATTCTCTGCGATAACTGCGGGTAATTTTCTTAATTTTAATTAAATTCTTTAATTTCTTTGATATTCATAGCTTTTTTTTAAAAAAAAAAAGGTCTGGTATTTATAGTTTGCTAGGAGTTATTGACTTCTGCGTTAAACGGTTTTGCGTCCATTTTTTCTTTTTTTGGTTATCTGAATATTATTAACTCACAGTGCGTGGAATTATTATTATTATTATTTTCATTATTAGGATTCCTCATTAATATAGTGCCATCATTTCCAATTAATTTTTTTCTTTTGGGATTTTCCATAGTTGTCGTCCCAAATTTCTGTTAGAATTAAAATGGTCGAATTTGTTTGTAAGAACAGAAATTAAGAAGAGATTCCTGAAAGTGAGGAGCCTAAGTTGTCCTAATGATACTTAAAAGGACTCATTTCTTTTTATTTTTTTTTATTTATAAATTGGGGATGATAGAAAATAAGTTAACAATGGATTCTAACACACCATTTATCGACTGTAATATAATAAGCTTCATGAGATATAATAATTTTGATCCATGGTTATAATTGGGGATTTGTGTTCGTTATAGGTCCGCGTATGAGCAATCAGTTTTTTGTGAGGTTTTCCACTCAAAGGATTCTGGGTGGAGGGAGTGCACTTCGTGCGGAAAGGTAAAGTCTATTGTTTCTATCTGTCCTAGTTTGATCATGGTAATTCCTTGCATAAATTTAATTGGATTTGGTGTTGGCACTTGGCAGCGTCTCCATTGTGGATGCATTGCATCCAAGTCTCTGCTCGAGCTACTTGATGGCGGGGGTGTCAACTGTACAAGCTGTTCTAGAAGTGCAGGAGTCAGTTCTGTAAGAACAATTTTCATAGGCATTTGTCTTTCTTTGACGTCATCTAGACATCTGATCTAAAGAGGTTTTTGTTTTCCATCTTCACCTAATTAATATACACCAACCTGAAATGACATTCACTTGGAAAGAAAGCTAAGGTACTCATACTGTAATAAATGGCCCACACACCCCTACTAGCTTGTGAACGAGAACTATTCTTCGCAATGTTTAAATATGCTGAGAAAGAAGTACTCTTTCTAATATACGATGTTTTTATGACTTCAATAACATTTTGCTTATGGTCCGTTGATGCCTTTCATGGAAAGAGTGAGTTCTTTGTGAAAAGATGTAACTATCTAGAGTTCAAGATGCTGCTGATTCAGGTCAACATTTCCTTATGTTCATGTATTAGGACATGCTATGCAAATGGTTCTTCCTTCATGTATTCATTATTGCTAGACCGTGCTTGAATTCAAGCCCTGCGGTTCTCACTGACTGAATTTAGGTACTTCAAGTGTAATGAACCTTATCTTGATACAGGTGAATGGTGATGAAAAAACTAATGGATTTGGTATGTCAAAAGTTGATGATGCTGGGGAACTGCAATCTGCTTCTGCTGACAACCAGTTAACAACCGAAACAAAGCTGATGCAGTTAGGTAATTATATTGATCGTATTGCCACGAGAAATTTGCTCCAGTTACAGAGTAGTGAGATAGACGGGTCTTACAGGAAAATGAAACAGGAGGATATAATACCTCCTGTGGGAGAAATTGCAAGTACAAGTTTCTTGAATTTTAACCACATATCCAATGCATCATCTCAAACTGCCAAACCAGAGATTCATAAAACCACTGCAGCGAAAGATTTATATGAATCACTAGCACAAACAAACTTGAGTATCAGTCTTGGTTCTTCTTTAGGAAACCCAAATCCTTTTCCTGGAGGTGTTGTCGATGAAAGGGTACTGGCTAAGGCATCCTCTCCACTCCAACAGGGGCCCAGGTCTCGCCATCTATTGCCAAAGCCTCCAAAGCCAGCCCTTGTTCTGGATGCAAATGCTGGCATGGTCTCACAGATACGTGTTGCTAGGCCACCTGCTGAAGGACGGGGACGGAATCAGTTGCTTCCTCGTTATTGGCCTAGGATTACAGATCAAGAATTGCAGCAAATTTCTGGAGAGTATCCATCATTCTGTTATTCCAATTTCAGATCTATTATTTTCTTTTCCTGCTGAATCATGCATTTTAGCTTATGCTTTTAAGATTTTCAAGTTTTCTGATAACTTGATTGTGATATCCTTAACCATTTTATCTTCAAGTCCAAACTCTACCATTGTCCCATTGTTTGAAAAGGTTCTCAGTGCGAGTGATGCTGGTCGCATTGGCCGTTTGGTTCTCCCTAAAGCATGTGCTGAAGTAAGTTTTGGTATTTGATGGTCATAATATTTGCACCTAAGAAATAATTTTGTTGATGACTTTGCTGTGTATAAGTTGATGAACCACTGTGCAGGCATATTTTCCCCCCATCTCTCAACCTGAAGGTCTTCCTTTACGGATTCAAGATGTGAAGGGGAAAGAGTGGGTATTTCAGTTCAGGTTCTGGCCTAACAATAACAGCAGGATGTACGTCTTGGAGGGTGTAACTCCATGTATACAGTCCATGAAATTGCAAGCTGGAGATACTGGTATCTTCTAATCCCTGCCTTTTCTGAAAATCTATGATTATAATATGTGCTCGATAAAATACATGCCTTTTGTTCTATCTGGTTCTATTCTTTTTCATCATGCAGTATGTCTTGACATAGCAGTTTAGCTCCCAGAAACTAAACATTTCTGGTTTCCATATTTCTGACAGAACAAAGTAGATAACATCTCAATAGTTTTGTATTATTATCCATAATTTAGAGCTTTCTAGTTCTCCCTCTTCAATAAAAAGAGACCATTCCAATGCGATATTTGTTATACTATTACTGCCCTAAAAATATTTACTTCCGCAAATTACAATTTAAGTTTGTTCCTAAATCTTAAGTGTAGATAGCTTCTTGGGAGACAGTGGTGTGTTTACTGTCATATTTATATCTATTGCAGTGACATTTAGCCGTATGGATCCAGAAGGAAAACTTGTCATGGGATTTAGAAAAGCATCAAACTCTATTGCAATGCAGGTAAAAACCAGAGTCAGTTTTTATGTTAGCAAAGTTGAACATATAGTATTAATGCATATATTATCAAATAAACAGGACACCCAACCATCTGCCATTCCTAATGGTGTTCCTTCAAGTGAAAGTTACTTTTCGGGTGTTTTTGAGAACCTACCTATAATAAGTGGTTACTCTGGTCTTCTCAATTCACTAAAGGGAAGCACCGATACACACTTATGTGCACTGTCCAAACATCTGCATTCAGCTAGTGGTGATATTAGCTGGCATAAATCTGAGAAGCAAGAAGCCAGGACAAGGGATGGCTTGCTGCTACCATCATTGCTGGCTCCTGAGAGAAAAAGGTTGCGAAATATTGGGTCTAAAAGTAAGAGGCTACTAATCGATAGCCTAGATGCTTTGGAGCTCAAAGTTACATGGGAAGAGGCGCAGGATTTACTTCGCCCGGAACCAAGTATCAAGCCTAGCATTGTAACCATCGAGGATCATGATTTTGAAGAATATGAAGTGAGTAATCTCCCTGAAGCTCTTAGTTATTGTATCCATATACACCCATATCTAATAGTCATTCAATTGTTTTCCACCTGTATATATGTGTATGAACATATGCATTGCACGCCATGACTGCATTCTGATGAAAAAAACTCATATATTTAATCTAGCATTCTACCGATTTCTTGTTCTGCACTTACTTATGGTGCCTAATCAACAGTGTTACATGTAGTTATTATGTTTTGAACATTAAAGAGGCATGGATGTTTGGTAAATGGAATTGATATTAGATATGACTAATATTTTCCATATAGTACTGTAGGGCCTTCTCTATTGAAAGTCTTGCTGTTGCTGAACATATATTTGACACCTTGAATACGAAATATACAATTTATTGACGAGAAAGCAGCCGTGCAGTTGATTTCATAATTGTACATGTTTTAACATGCAGGAACCACCGGTTTTTGGGAAGACGAGTATCTTCGTAGTTCGTTCAATTGGGTAAGAATCACTGCCATCTATATCATTAATCCTTTAGCGTGTGAAGGTAATGCACTTGCAGATTGACCGAATTGTCCTGGTACAAGAACTAACCTTCTGACATAGGGTCTTGAAACTCTAATACAATGAACAAACCGAGCTCGTCTTTAAAGATAGATGAAATCAATTCCTAATCAAGATCATCAATCTGCCCCATGTCAGAGTAGCTGTAAATCATTTAAAATGATGATTTTCTTCTCAGTCTACAATGCACTTGTGTCATATTTTAGAGTTGGAATTTAAATTTAAGAGTTGAAAGGCATTTACATCACTGAATGAGAAGAATAGTAATTAACTGCTTAGTCCTGAATCATTTACCAACAGATATCTAAGTTTGCGAATAAAAAGATCAGGAAGACGTGCTAGTTTGTTGATGAAAATGATCTTTATGGTTCTTTCAGCTTTAATCTATGAAGAAGTTCCTGAGATTCTATCTCAAAGGACCCATTCATCAAATTTTATATTGTTTTTAATGATCTCAATTTTGATTCCACCTCTGTGGTGGGAAATCATAACCTTTTCCTTTTTTCCAGGCCTTTTTTTTCCTTTTTTGGGTTCAAATAGCCTATTTCTGTCATTCGTAATGGAATTTGGCCGATGTTTCTTTAAGTGTTGGTGTGCTAAATGCTTCTGATATTAGATCCTATTTGTTGTCAGAGGACAAGAGCAATGGGCTCAGTGTGATAGTTGCTCCAAGTGGCGAAGGTTGCCGATTGATGTTCTTCTTCCGCCTAAGTGGACATGCGTGGACAATGCCTGGGATCAAAGCAGGTCAATGATACGTCGTTGTCATTTCTGGATCCCCTCTTTTTTTTCCCCATGAAATCGAGTGCCAGGTCGATTTACTACAAAGATTAATATGATTTTGTCTTCAGGTGTTCTTGCTCTGCTCCAGATGAATTGGCCCCGAGGGAGTTGGAAAATCTTCTAAGACTGACCAAGGGTATGAATCTATGATGCAAGCAAGCATCCCCTTTTCTCCTTTTGTTTAAAGCATACATGATGATTGCAGCTCAAACTTCTCGAATCATTCATGATAGGACCTTTTCTGTTTACATGAAAAAAAGAAACTAAAGATTTTAGGCTGTCTCATACTGAAAATTGTTGCGTAGACCAGACCAATCAAATTGGTTGCTTCTCTTCCAAGTTGGTTGATCGATTCATCACTTGTCCAAGGTTCATGTTGTCGTTTCTCTGTCGAAAAATTTTGTTGTCTCTTTGGGTCGGTAAAAAGAATAGCTTAATCTCTAAAGAGACTCCAAGTTCTATCCCCCTAGTGTTTAAACCTCAATGATCGTTTTAAGGATTCTGCTTGCACTTTCAACACAGAAGATTTCATCCATAATCTTGGATAAATGCATTAAAGCATGGTCATTTAGTCACTGAAATATAGAATAGAAGTAGCGATGCCACTTTCATCCCATACTTGACATCACCCAACCTGGCTGGGTCGGTTTTTATGCAATTTGACCTGGGTCAAAACAGGCCAAGTATGGGTGTAGGTGAAGGGTTCACCCAACCCGCACCCGACCTTGTATTTTTACTATTTCTATTTTTCCAATGTTATACATATATTAAAAGGAATCCCTCTTTCACCTTCGAAATGATATGATTGAAAACTTTTTTAATTTTATGTAGCGGTGATAAATTTGTAATTTTTTTTTCTTATACTTGATCTATTTATCACTTTACACTTATTTATTTATTTTTATTTTTTTTCTTATTTTTATTTTTTTGTAATATCCTTTTTAGTTTTTCTTCACTTTTTTTTCGGGGAAAAAATATAATTTTTTATTCTTTATCCTTGGAATATTTATCTTTCTATATTTGATCTGTTTATACTTTTCTTTTTGCTTTTATCTTCATTCTTTTGTAAATTTTTTTTCTTTGCATTTTATTTTTGAAAAATTATTATACAAAACTAAAAGTAAAAGGTGTTTCACTATAGCAATTGTAATATTATTCTATTTTTCTACTATGTTAAAAATTAATTTGAAATCTTACACGTTTTTATTAATATATATGATCTTCATTTTTTTTAATTATATGAAAACATTATATAAAAATATTGTCTTTTTGATTCACAATTATATTTTTTTACTTGAAGTCAAAAAAACTCATCAATAACACCTACATATTCATTCTTTTGTGTTGGGAAAAAAAATCAATCTATAGAAAGGCCAGTCAAATAAAAATGTTAACATTTATTTATTTATTTATTAGCATAGATAGTTCTTGATTTATTGAATACATGTATAAGTTTTTTTTATTTATAATTAGGGTTTTTTTTTTTTGTAAAAACAAATGTTAAAAAACTTGTATATTTATTAGCTATTTGACTGACGCTTCATATTATTACAATATTAGATTGCAATCCTTGTAAAAAATCAATTTAAATAACTAGCTTTATCTTATAATGAAAGTGACCTGATCCAACTGGGTGTGGGGACATAAGAAACCCGACCCGACCCATAGCCATCCCTAAATAGAAGGTTTGCTGTATAAACTGGAGTTCGTTCATGAGGGTGTTTGTCTGTCGTGTCCCTCATTGAAATTGTTGTATGGTATGCATAATGAGCCACCAATTCATAACTATTTGCATGCTTTAAATTATTTTTTCAAATATGGTAAGATATCCTTATGCTTTTTTCTCTTTTTTTTGTTCTTACATTTGAAAGAACTATACTAATATTACAATGGCCTTAATTTTTTAATACAGATTTCAAGAAACGGAGAATTACAAGCAGCCATCGTCCAGCCCAGGAGCATGAATCTTCTGGTCTGGATGCTCTGGCCAATGCTGCGATCCTTGGGGACCCGGGTGAGCAAAGCACCACTGCTGTTGCAGCGACAACCAAACACCCCAGGCATCGTCCTGGCTGCTCATGCATTGTGTGTATCCAGCCCCCAAGTGGGAAGGGGAAGCACAAGCCTACATGCACATGTAATGTCTGCATGACAGTTAAACGCCGTTTTAAAACCTTAATGATGCGCAAAAAGAAGCGTCAATCAGAGCGTGAAGCAGAGATTGCTCAGAGGATTCAGCATATGTCCGGTCCCAAAGATGAAGCAGACGTAGAGAGCAGCTCTAAGCTTGCATCGACGCCTATGGATCCATCAGATAATGAAGCCAGGTCAGGGAATGAGTTAGAATCCAAAAGCCAAACCAATAATCTGTCAAACAAATTGGCCGACTCAGGCAAGGGACATCTAGATTTAAACTGCCATCCTGGCCGTGAAGAAGACTCACAAGCAGGGTTAGCACGAATGAGCATGACAAGTCTTCTTCAAGTAGCAAGCCTTCCATTGGAGACATACTTGAAGCAGAATGGTCTCGCAAGTTTATCCGAACAACAAGCAAGTTCTGCATCGCATGTACCAGCACAAGCTGGGGAAAATGGAGGGAGAGTTGATGAGGATTGCCAACCTGCTTCGGTTGCTCAAGAGCAGGAGAGCGGAGGCGAAGAGGATGATGAACCTGGACCAGACCAAAGCCAAACTGACCTTCTATAAAGTGCCTTTAAAGCCAAAACGACCCTGTATAAAGTGCCTTTTTCCTTCTCTTTTTTTTGCACAGATAAATTCCTAGCTTTTTTTTTTTCCATGTGAGATGAGCAGTAATTTTTGTTTCTCTTTGAGGGTCTTTATTATAATATAGTGTGACAAGATACATGAATTTTTCTCTTTTCCCGTCCATTTAGAAAATTGGAGGTGACCTTGTGCCATGGCCATCGATGCAATACAGATACAAGTCCTGTTTGAAATTTCATTTTGCCTAGTATTTCTCTTGGAATTCGCATCTCATAAAATCTCTTCATTTCTCTCTTCCACTTGTTTGCATCATATATTGTACGATCAAACCCGACCAACATTCACCACATTCGTTCAGTATCTTCGTTCTCCCTTTTGAGTATCATGGTTATCTTCAGGCAAACAAAGCCCAGGAGCATTCATGCAACAATACGTAACCGACAAAATCAAGGATGAGCATGAAACATGGGTTTGGAAAACTATCATGTAAATAGCATTGTTGATTACAATGAAACTAATTGAATCCAGTCGAACTAGGGTTTGCACTCTATCTACAAACTAGAATCCACTCTAATCAACATCGAGGGATGGGAAGGTGGAAGAACCACATTTTTATCTTTCTATATATTCTGTTGAATTACCAAAAAGGGTAAAAGAAAAGCCATTCAAAAAATGAAAAAATGCATATATTAACAATCAAAATCCTTCAACACCTGGCCTTCGAACAGCCGACGAAGATGATTTCCTGCTTTCTTGCCGTTCTAGCTCCTCAAGAGAGAGAGTTGAGGAACAAGCACGGGGAGGAAGAGACGGAGGCAATGCTCGAGGCCTGGTAGGGGAAATGGATGGCCGGGCTCTGGATGGTGGAGACGGTGAGAAACTTAACCTTGGTGCTGGGGTGATGATCCCATTGAGACTAGGAGATCTGGACATTTGTTTACCAGCAACTGCTGCTGGCTCTTGCAGAGGAAAGCGACTGGAGTATTTCATGTCTTGTATGACTTTGAGATGTTCCACAATGGTTCTCATAGTTGGTCTTTCTAAAGGATCCTTCTGAAGACATCTTAGAGCAATGTCTGCCAATGTGCGGGCTGCTTTTGCAGGGAAACGGCATTTTAGTTGAGGATCCATAATCAATGATAGTCGACAGTCATCAGCTAGAAATGGCCGGGTCCATTTGACCAAGTTCCTCTCTTCTCTAGGATGACGACTATCAAGATTTTTCCGGCCAGTGAGCAGTTCAAGAAGAAAAATTCCAAAGCTCCATACATTGCTCTTCGGAGTCAATAGCCCTCTCTCTACTGTCTCTACAGAGAGATTTGCGGCAGCCTGTGTGAGTGATGAGAAATGGAAGGTGGTCAACTCCACATAGCAAAAGAATGCCTAAACAGATGCTTTTACTTAGACAAATGAAAGCATGCAAATTTAATGGAAGCCATCTCACCCCACTCCATGTATGGAGGCAGAGCAAAACAAGAAGAAATATCCGCAGGCGAGGTAAATCAGCTTACCACTGTACTGTTAGAGATCTCTGTTTCAGGGATGTGGCCAACACAACCATATCCTGAAAGCTTTGCACTAAAGTCTTTGTCAATTTGTATGTTGGCGGTAGAAAACTCATTGTACATTGCCTGCAAATCAAAGGATAGCATCAGCAAATATAAAACTTATGGAAAACTAAAAAGCTTGGACACTATGCAGTCTCCCACCTATTTCCCTTCAGGGAAAAAAAGAAGTAACAAACAGAGGATTTATTTCAATTGGCTCGTAGATTCACAAATCAGGATCTATTGCACAGATTTAATCAATTAAATACTAACAATACAGAAGAAAAAAAATGCTAACCTATCATCCATATGGAAGTCTGCTAAAATTGTGAGCTAAACATAATATCATGCATTGTTTCATTGTTCACTTTATGTGGATCAAAGCAGCAATTTTTTACCTGGAAAGGCCCTTCTTCATGCAAGAAAGCAAGACCTTGCGCAGCACATAAAGCAATTTTCATCCTGGTATTCCAGTCAATGGGAGGGCCATCAGACCTTCCATACAGTAACCGGTCCAAGCTTCCATGATAAAGCCTCTCATAGACCAGCATTCTCTGGTCTGCGCCATCACGTGCATTATAACCAAGCAACTTGCATAAGTTTGGATGTTGCAAAGATGCAAGGGTATTAACCTCATTAATAAATTCTTTTAAACCCTGGAAGATGAATACACAATGAGTTTAATTGCAAAATATCAAGCCACTTCAAGTGTTTAAATAGGAAAGGAAAACGATAAATAACACTTCATAGATCTTCTTTAAGTAAAGCATAAGCTATCAGCAAATAATGCAATCTAAGTTCTAATTGTATTCTTAAGCTAAAACTTAAATCATAGTATCATGCGTGAAAGAAAGTGATAAGATGGTTACACTTAGCACCTCATCTTTTAGCAAAATACATTATGTATCCTTAGCGAAAGAAAATTGACAGTATTCCTCTCTCAATCTACACAATTGCAAACATTCCTATCTGATTTTTTTGGGGAGCAAAGGTAAACCACATACATTGGCTTTTCTAGAAGGCAGCTCACTAAATTGGAGTTTTTGCTAATCATGTGAAACAAATAACAGCCTACGTACTCCAATATCCCTTGGGCCAGAGAAAGGACTCTCAGCGTAATATTTTGAAGGAGAAAGAAGATGGGGGTGTCAAATGGATGAGACAAGCTTAGTGAGTGCTTAGTTTACCAGTAGATGAATAAATTTCTAGAAACACAAGACAAATAAGAAAGCTGTTCATATATTTAAAGAATTATCAAAGCTCAACTATCAGCTGCCATCAACTGAAGATCTAAGAAAAATCTCCTGTGGCTGTACATTGATAAACAGTCACTTCATGCATTACCTGAGGAGATGGGTTAAGGCGAATAACACTAGCTTCAAACTTCTTCGAACTTGCAGTATCATCTCCAAAGGAAGCCCTGAACATTATGGAAGAAAGGCCTTCAGAGACACATCGATCTGAGGAGAAATTGCAGCAAGCAGATTGAATTTCTTCATATGGAAAGTTCCTGAGTGTTCCACTGTATGTTCCACTGCGAGGCAGTGGCAACGGACCAGAAGCATAAAGAGGGCCACTGCTATTCACTGATTTAAAGCTACTCATAGGCTTCAGTATAGCACCACCCTGAGGTGAAGGGAGTGGAAGAGGTTGTGGACCCGGTAGCCGTTGTTCCTTAGAAATTCCAATTCGATTTTTTGACTCCTCATGCTCATCATATTCAGCTGATGCAAGAGCATCTTGTTCTGCTGCATCAAGGCTTTCTGGAGCCGATAGTGCCCGTGCCCTGTTGCTAGGTACTTTGTTTTCTGGTTGAACAGGCTTCACTCTGGTCCGAAAACTAGGGGGTGCTGACTGCAATGAACGTGTTGGGACCTGTGGCTCAGGTAGAGTAGTTGGTATTTGCTCCTTAGGACTGACACGCTTGATGGAAACTGACGGCTCAGGCCTTTTCTTTTTGCACTTTAAACCAGTGAAACAACCCATCTTATTACATTCAATTCTTGAAACCTGCAAGGAAGTCCTTTCTATGTTTCAGTAATGAAAAAAAAAAAAAACAGCTTAATTATCAATACCAACTTCCTAGGCAACAAAACATTTGGAAAAGAATGCACGTGTAAACTACAAGATTAGATATTCTCAATTATTCACAATAGGGTTACAAATCCTAATACGACCAAAACTTCAAGGGTTCAAGTTGCAGGAATTTCCATGGTTGACCGTAATTATCCAACTGGATAACCAAAACGATCAATTCCTAACCTTCAGTGCTTTTCTATGGAAAATGCTCAGTATACATGCCTTTACTCAGTGAGGTATCATGATAGGAACATTCAAGGACCTCCATCAAAGTTTCAATAAATTTTATCTTTTTAAATCAATGACAGCTCGAATTACACCTCAATTAATCAAAAACACTATAAAGGAAGTAAAATCATAGAGGAATAAGTTGGCCAGTGGGTTAATTTTGGACACCCCTTCATCACAAGTAGATCAAATTCCCTTAAATTTTAAGGACCGAATCATCAAAATTGCTATTGCAATCACAATTAACCTTGCACAACATACATCAGTGTTGCCAAAAAATAACAAAAGAACAAAACAAAATTATCCAACTTTGAGTTCTCCACACATAATCAAGCTATCTTAAATCCCCTAAAATCCCAACTAGACAATATGTTCCCCACCAATGACCTACACCATTAAATTACTGAAGGATCACAAAAAAAAAAGAGGCATACCCATTAATGCACTTTCAAAATAAGACAAAAGGCTACATAAATCAGCATCCCATCAACTGAACCAAACTACCAAAGCCCTGATCCAAAATCATCCCAACAAAATTTCAAAACTTTAAGCACCCAAAACTCCACATATCATCCAATCACCTACTTCAATTTTCCTATCAAGAAAATCCCACAAGCAAACAAATAATACTTTAACAATAAAATATAAAAAATAAAAATAAAAATCAAGCAACAAACAAACATTAAACAAAAAAAGGTCACAACTTTACAATCCTATAACAAAAATAAAAAGAACCCAACAGCTTCCAACTTAAAACAACCACAATTCTTAAACCTTTAAAATCAATAATAAAATCAAACCTTTAAACACCAGCTCATAAAAAGCTTCCAACTTGAAAGAAGAGGGGATGGATATCGGGAGGGAGGAGAACCAAAAAAGGGGAAAGGTGTGATTATGATGAGGTAAAACAAAAACCCTTAACAAGTCAAAGAAAAGAAAGCAAAATGGGAAAAGGGGAGGGAGAGAGCTTTATTTTATTAACAAAAGGTAGACAAAAAAGATGCTAAGGTATATTTAGTGTAATAGAGAAGAGAGAGAGAGAGACAATGAGAGCACTGGTCAAACCTACCAAAACCCAGCATTTAATTACTCCATTTAAGATGTGATTATTGTCACCTACATTTACAAAAATAAAATATTATATATATATATATATAAATAAAATTAGATTTATCATTTCTTTTAAACATTTTTACCCTCTATGTTTTCTTGTTGAGTTATTGCTGGCTATTCCCATTTCTTTGTGTGATTTTGAGTAATGACTTGATTGCCCTTTATAGCTTGCAATGCTGTCTATGGTATTTTTCTTTTCTTCCAAGTTTTGTTTTTCAAAAAACATTTCTAGATTATTATTTGAAAATTGGTTCATCAACAAACTATCCATATTCACAATGATATGTTTATAAGAGTCTTTTTTTTTTTAATAATTTGCTAACAATGTGGATGCATATATAAGATTTGAAAGTAAAAATATGTGAAAAATAGAATTACTTTATGTTGAAAGGAAAAAATCTATTTTTCAAGTAAAAAAATATTTATTTATTTTTTACATAAGTTCTCTTATTAGTTAAAGATCATAATTGATTTAAATTCATCTTGTAAGAATTACAAAATAATATTATATTCAAAGTTAACTTATTTGGTAAGGTTAAAACTATAAAAAAATCTTAATTTCAAATTTTATAGTCAAAATCATTTAATTAGTAATTACAAATTATTAAAAATGTTCAAAACCAATTAAAAAATCTAATTTTATGAACACCACAACAGATTTTTTCCCACTTCAAAATTTAAATTGTTTATAAAACATTCAAGCTGCTAATTATGATTAAATTTCAGTAATTTAATTACATGATAAATATTTATATTCACAACATCAATACTATAAGATTTAAAAATACTTAAAGGTGAAATATAAATTGCTTTCTCATTGTACATGGCACCATAATCCAAACCTAAGTTTTTTTGGTTTAAAAATTATTTCTTCCCCACTTCATTTAATTACCCTTTTAATACAATAAACTTTTCAAATATTAACAAATAATCAACATTATTCCTTTAAAAATATATATTCTAATAATCAGCCTCCAATGAACTAATAACATGCATGAATCTCTTAAATTTACTTCTATTTATGATATATTTAATAGTATGATGATGTTTAGTTGAAGTTATGTTTTATTTTAATTATAAATTTAAAAATATTTGATTAATTAATATATATTACAGTTTTGCATGAATTTAATTTTTAAAAAATTAAATTATAAAAAAATTACAATTTATATTTCAAAATATAACCCCAAAAGCTGATAAAACGACAAACAAACACAAACTCCACACAAAAAATTAAATCACCAACCCATTAGCTTATAAGGGTGTTTTGGTCTTGTGGGAGGTGGGGGGCATGCAAAATTGGAAAACTTGATGCCCATAACTGTAAATTCACAAGCTACCTCGATTTTCAACGAAGAGACCTCGATTGAAGTGACAGCTCAGTCAAACCTTGGAAACTTAATTATTTTCTTAAAAAAAAAGTTTTGAAATTTTTTGAATGTTTCAGTGTGGTCAAAGAGACCCATCAAGATAGGTCTTTGACTCAGAAGATTTTTCCCCGTCAGATTTGCTCGTAGCGGAGAGATCAACGGCCAGCATGAATCCACTGAAAGCCACTGTAGGTCCCACACTGAATAGAGACTTGGCGACTTCATCACGCGCCATGTAAGCGTGGGCTTCACACCAAAGGAGGGGGATCGTGGGGGCCATACGAGTGCTTTGTACTGTTCATTTTGATAGCGCGTGTGATTGGCTGCTTCTAAAACGCGTGGCGGTCTTAACTTGACTTAACCTGGATGGTAAAGTCATTACAGACAATATAAGGACTGCATTAATTCTGGACTCTGTTAAGAAAATCTTTCCCCGCTGTAATCATAGTTCATCTTATCCTATTAGTAATGGGCCAGACCTTGCGAGCCCAGATTACATGTCTTAAAAGGGTTCAAACCCGTCATGCTCAGCGGACCGACCCGGATCTTAAACGGGTCCGGATAAAAAATTAAACTAACTTATCAAAACTTATTAGTCTATCAAAATTCAATTCTCAGCATGTTAATTTTTTATTAAAATAATATTATTTTAATTTTTTAAATAATTTAATAATCTATATATAATCAAAACTCCACTTTTGACCCATTGTTTTGTTTTTAATATTTTAATCAAAATAATATTATTTTAATTCTTTAAAAATTTATTTTAGAGAATCAAGTTTTACAAATATAAATAAAATCACATCAAAGTATGGTATTTTATGATCTAGATTGGATATATCTATGGATAAATACGACATTAATCATAGTTTTTATTCTTTATAATATTTTTTAACACATATTTAAAAAATTAATAAATGTAATAAGATATAGTGACTTGATGTTATATATTAATAATAAGAATAAAAATAATATTTTTTAAATACCTGAGTTTGTCAAGGGCAAAACATGGTTTGAGAAGAAAATATTAATGCTAAACATCAAGAAAAAAACTCTAAAAATAAACAGTGTGCTAGATCATGATCTTAAAGTGGGATTCATTCGTAGGTTCTACTAGTATAACGAATTATTAGTGTTCTTAATGGTTTTTTTTGTTATATATATTTTTTTATTTATATGAATATCTAAATTAATTTATACATATCATAACTAATCTCACAACTCACTAAACTTTCTATAAGTCTAAAAAACAAGTAAAACACCATAAAAATAACAGATATGCCCATGGAAAATCAAACTCCAGACGGGAGTAAGGCGAGCCTCGCGCGACCCTCGAGCGGTTGTTATGTATTCTTAATTTTACCTAACCTTGTCGTCAGGTTAGGTAAAATGGGGTTTTTCGGAGGGTACAACTGGTATTAACGGAGTCGGTCAAGTTATAATCAATATGATGTCTTATCAGCATAGGGCCGAAGACAGAGAAGACGAACCTTGTACAACGTGTTCAAAGTAGCAGACTTTGAAAAGTAGGGCGTCTTTTCTCTTGGGCTCAGGGATTTGGTCTTAAGCTTTCGGCTATAAATTTCGTGTTATACTTTGACCAGGTGAAGATTTTACAACACTCCAATGGAGGCATAAACTCCAGCCTAGACATTACTGGGCCAAGAATTTGCAAAGCCCTGTTCAGATTTGCAGCATCGTCTATCATATATTGATTCTTATAGCACAGGAGCTATGGCCAATTGTCATTTTACTTTGGGTCCAGGAGGGTTACACTCGCACACTTGTAATGTCAGATATCTTTATTAAAGGTGTTCTTGATATCACCTCCATACCTCGCTGATCTAGAACTTCATCTAAGCTAAATTTCATATTAAATCGAGTGAGTTAATTAGGTTTATTTGACAGCTCAAACCATGATCTGGACCCAATCAAAACTTGAACTTGATCTAGTTTAACTTTTTTTTTAATAATGTTATTTTAAAAAAATATTGAAATAAGATTGTGTAGAATTGATTCTGGTTAATTAGCAGCTTTGAACTTGGTTTAATAGCTTTGATGTTAGAGAACCATTTGTTTCTTTTAAAACAATGAAAACACAGACACACAACATATATAAAGATTAAAATAGATTAC
>Ga0325414_1003315_pt1 | contig 16686 bp, 10 predicted proteins | sample PopdelMetagenome_8_FD_206183 | JGI IMG/M metagenome (GOLD analysis project Ga0325414, IMG submission 206183) | Populus deltoides microbial communities from Bellville, Georgia, United States - Leaf-PdKOR-R3 | ecosystem: Host-associated > Plants > Phyllosphere > Phylloplane/Leaf | place: USA...
CAGTCGTGGCTCCAGCCATCACCAGTAAGTCGCTTCCCCTCCTGCATTATAATTCACGTAGTTGTGAGTTATAATTCACTTGCTACTGTAGCAAATGAATTATAATTCACTTGTTTCTGTAGCAGGCACGCCTGCTACTCAACCAGGTCACTAGCTTAGGCCAGTGACATGACTGAGGAGGTTGGGTCTACCTAGCCATGCAGGCTGGGTCAAACCCACCCAAAATTAAAAAAAAACATAATAAAAAATAGTTTTTTTATCCAGATTTTTTATGGGTTTATTCACTGGTGCTAGAGTCAGGAATACCGTATTTTATGGATTGCGCAATATTTACCAACACCAGAGTTGGAAATATTCATAGGTGAATATTCACTGACGCCAGAGTCGTGAATATTATATTATGACCATAAGAACATAACACAAACAAACCTTTAGCAATTTTAGACAAAATCAGCAATGCAGCTTGCCTCAGATAGGACGTTTAAAGGGTGATAGTATCTTCCCTTTCACGTAACCAGTCCCATACCATAGAATCTCTGTTGACTAGTTAGGGTTCATAGTGACTATAATACTAGGTGGCGACTCCTTGAAACAAGACATTTTTCCTTAAAAGAACAAGATGTCAGATATCTGTTCTTTTTCCAATGTGATATGATTTTTTTTTTAAATGGTCGCCACGATGTCCGAGTGTGACAAGTTCATCCCATAATCCCTTTGGTAATAAATCACAATAAGCCAATGGAATTAGTGTTTGTATAAACACGTGACAGTCATGGCTCTTCATTCCATACAATCCGCAATCCTCTAAATTAACCAACCTTGATATGTTTGAGGCATGTCCATCAGGAAAACGCAGACTTTTAAGTCATTGATAGACAAGTAACTATGCATTGTCTAAAGCGAAGCTGGGTTTGGGCTTTATGACCTATGACTTAATATAAACCAACTCCATATTTTTATTGTGACAAAACAAAGCTATATCCATTCTAGCCTTGATGTTGTCCTTTTTCTTCCCTTTCACGTTTATAATCATCTTGAAAATGTTGTAAAAAATACTTTTATATGTGCATGACATCAAGGTTATGGTAGGGGATATTGGTCTTTCAATAGGGAAGCTTATAGAAAATACTTCGCTTTATCTAATTATGGGTTAAAAAAAACCAAGAAATGTTTTCTTACCAGATTGAAAACCAAACATAATGTTACTATACTCCAAAACCACGTCATATAAGTTTTCACTTAAAAGAAACGGTGGTGCAACATCCCTTTCAATTCTTTCAACAAAGAAGTCATTTTTATTCTTTCTATACTTATGATCTGTTGATAAAAATTGTCGGTAGCAGTAAAAAAAAAAGATGATTTACCACTGTTTGTTAGCATGAATGCCTTATTATTTTCCATACAATATGGACATGTTAATTTTCCATGCGTGCTCCAATCATAAACTATTCCATAAAGTTACTTTCATTTGAAAATTTTGTTTCCTCAATACATCATAAGTCAAAGTCTTAGATGACCATAACTGTGTCAACTCATCACTTAATAGTTGAAGACAAACATCTATATTTCGACCCGGACTATTAGAACCGAGTATGGCCGTAGATAAAAATATGAAATCTGGCCTCATAAACATCCCCAGTGGCAAATTATAAACTGTGAGTATCATTGGCCAAAAAGAATAAGGAGCAATAAATGACCCGAATAGATTGAATCTGCCTGTACATAACCCAAGATGCATGTTCCTTGATTTAACTGAAAACTGAGGATACACACTATTAAAGTGCTTTCAGACTTCACCATTAGAAGGGTGCACCATCACTTTATCCATCGCATCATGTGCGACAAGAGTCCTTTCCCTGCCAGTTCTAGGTTTATAATGAGAATACCCACATGAACTACATTCGACTAACTCTGCATTTTCAAGGTAGTAGTACATCATGCAAAAGTTTGGACACATATTAATTTTGGTATCCTAGACTTAGGGGTTTCATCATGGACTTAGCAGTATAAAAGTTCTCTTTTAGCTTGTTCTTTTCAAGTAAAATTCTTCTTGCCCATACGATAATTCTGTCATAACTGGCCTTACTCAATCTCTGATCCGACTTGATGGTAAACACATGTACAACGACTGATAATTTACAGTGATTTATGCAACCATCTCATAATGGTTTGTTATAATCTTTCAAAAGATAAAAAAAAAACCTAGTCGCGTCTATATTATGCTCTTCATCTAGAATTAGACATTGACCTGCATGACCTTGATTAATTCTCATCGCATCCATAACTATATTCCTATAAAGATTACTATTGTCATCTACAACTCTATGCACGTTGCTAGCACTAGAAGTTGACCCAACCATCCTTTCTACCATGAAAGTGAGGAACATATTGTTCTTCGTATGCATACCAACACAAGTATTTCTCCATGAACCTTTTTTTTTGTAGAAGATGCATGTTTACAACATCTATATCAATAAATTTTTTTATTTTTACACCACTTACATGGACATCTAATATCGCCTCCATTAATATTTCACGGATTAGATAGAGCGTAATTAATAAAACCCTAAACCTCATTATAATAATCTATCCTCCACAACCATTGAGGTGAATCTCGATACATTCATAAACGACTATCCATTACTTATATTAAACTTATATAAAATAATGATGACAACATATATTAACTAACAACGTTAACTAAATAAATTTGCAAAAATATTGATTTAGCTTAAACTTATTCAATCTATTATAATAGTTCTCTTAATTCATTATCAATTATCTATATAAATTCAAATTTGTACACATTTACTAGAAATTATAACTCGGAAATAAAATTGACAAAATATAAAACAAACTCGTTAAGTAAGTCATTATTTATTTCATCACAAAACACCTAAGTTAGAAATTTGACATAAGTTTTATCAATTTATAAACAAATACAATTTTTCAAAATCTCAAACAAACCCTTACATGTACAAATCATAAATATCAATAAATTTGTTTGAGAAAAAAAATATAAAACAAGTAAACACCCAAACAAAATACATATACTACAAAAACATGCAAAAAAATTAACATTTTAAATTGTGTTCAAATAAAAAAAAAGTAGATTTGCTTACTTAAGGTGGAGAATCGTTAATAAAATATGAATCAAAACACGGATGTTGACAAATTGAGTGTTGTGGTGGCCAGATTTGTTTTGAGATGTTGAATTGTGTTGAGATTGTGGGGGAGGGGGTAACTATTTGTTGCAGAACAAATTGCATAAGGAAGAAGTAGAAGTGGGGGAGGAGGGGAGGAGATTTGAGAGCCATGTAATAAATTAAATATTATAAATGGACTGACCGACAAAATTATTTTGATGGTAATGCTGTCAGCCATTATATCGATAGTTATGCCATGTCATCGTACGATTTGTCTTTTTGAATTTCACTGTAATACCTTTTGTAATGTCTTCAGTATATACCGACAAAAGTTTTTTATCGGCATATTCATGGATGAATTTTACCATCGAGTTAATTTCATCGGTAACTAAGTTTGTAAAACTTACACGTAATAAATTGACTATCGAGTTAATCCGACTTGAACCTTCCTTGTGGGATCGACCCCTTGCTTGCTCTATACAATCTTGTGTGTTGTGTTTGAAGCTAGGGTAATTACTTTGTGCGACCGCGACATCGCAACAAATTTTGGCGTCGTTGCCGGGGAAGTGATTTTAGTTGATTCTTGTGCTATTATTTTTATTTGCTGTGATTGTTATTTCTTTTTCTGGAAAAAAAAAAGAGAAACAAAATTTTTGCTTGCTGCGATACTATTCATTACGACAGCGGTACTGTTCAAAATAGATTTTTTGGTGGAATTAGGTATCCACCTTTTGTTTCCTAAAGGGAAATGATGTTCTAAACAGGACTAGTGGTATATCACTAGCCCTAATCTATCGAGGCCAAATTCCATATTTTTCTAGGGTTTTAGGCAGTTTTCGTTTTCTAGCGTAGGATTTTCGTACAATTTGCATTGTTTTCGATCTCTTGTGTGGTTGGTTTCTTTTGAGTTTTCTTGATAATTTATGCTAGTAACTCGTTCTATTAATCAAATTCAAGTGCAGTTGGATCTCGAAATATAAAAAACTTTACGCAGGTTACGAAAGGAAGCTCGCCTCAACACCATGGCTATTGCATGACAATAAACACTCAAAGAGCTTGCTGCTCCTAACGTGGAAAATCAGCCATTGTGCATAAACATCGACAATAATGTAAACTTTGAGCTCAAATCTGGTTTTATACATTTGCTACCAACATTTAATGGTCTTGCAGGAGAAGATCCTCAAACTCATCTCAAGGAGTTCCATATGGTTTGTGTTGGCATGAAACCGAACGGAGTTGATGAAGAATATGTTAAGTTGAAAGCTTTCCCTTTCTCTTTAAAAGGAGCAGCAAAGGCATGGTTTTTCTCTATTCTCCCAAGTTCCGTTCCATTGAAACTTGGAATGCCATGAAGAAGATTTTCCTTGAAAAGTATTTCCCAACATCTAGAGTTGCCAACATAAGGAAAGAAATATGTGGGATTCAACAATCTCATGGAGAGACACTTTTCTAGTATTGGGAAAGATTTGAGCAACTGTTCATTCAATGCCCTCACCATCAAATACCCGATCAACTGCTCATTCAATATTTCTATGAATGACTGATGTCTACTGACCGTAGTATCATTGATGCGGCAAGTGGTGGGCATTGGTAGATAAGACACCCAAGGCTGCACGCCAATTGATCTCAAATATGGCAGCCAACTCAAAACAATTTGGCACGCGTGGAGACTTCGCAAACAAATGAGTAAATGAGGTAAGTATTTCTAACCTTGAAAATAAAGTTAATGATCTTACTTCTCTTGTGCGTTCTTTGGCTTGTGGAAATGTACAGCAGGTGAAAGTTTGCAGCATATGTTCCTTACAAGGACATACCTCAGATATGTGCCCAACAATGCAAGAAGATTACATTGAACATGTTTATGTAGTTAATGGAGGATTCAACGGACAGCTTCAGCGTAAGTATGATCCTTTTTACCACACGTATAATCCTGGATGGAGAGATCATCCTAACCTACATTATGGGAACCAGCCTCAACAAGGCAATCAAGGAAGACAGTTCCATCCTCATGGATTTCAATCCCAACAGAATTATCAAGCAAGACAACCCCCTCCACTCACAAACTTCAATGTTATGGGGTCGTCATCCAATGATGATCTTCGTGAGATGATGAAAACTTTGGCTTCTAACACTGTGACCTTGCAACAAAATGTCATGTCTTTTCAACAGGAAACAAGGTCAAGTATTCATAACTTGGAGAAGCAAATGGGGTAAGTAGCTTCAAGTGTAGGGAAATTGGAAGCACAAATGACTGGAAAATTGCCCTCCCAAGCATTGAATCTAATAGAGAATGTTAGTGCGATCATGCTGCGAAGTGGGAATGAACTTGAAGAGAAAAGGTCGAAACAAATTGAGATGAAGAAAAAAGAAGAGATAGAAACCGAATTGAGTACAAAGAAGGAACATCCTCCTCTTTCGCAAACTGAAACATCGACTAACACTCCAAAGGCAACTCCTCACTCAATAAATTCCAGTTTTAAAACAATTCCACCCTTTCTTGTGAGTTCTAAGTCAAAAAAAGAGGACAAAGAAAAAGAGATTTTAGGGGTTTTCAACAAAGTAAAACTCAACATTCCTTTGCTTGATGCTATCAAGCAAATTCCCAAGTATGCCAAATTCTTGAAGGAGTTGTGTACTAGCAAGAGAGCTTACAAGCTATAAGGTCATGAAATGGTAAGTATGGGTGAAGTTGTATCTGCTATTGTTCAAAAGAATATGCCTTTGAAGCAAAAAGACCCATGTGCGTTTACTATCCCATGCGTTATTGGTAATGCTAGTTTCAAAAGGGCCTTGTGCGATTTAGGTGCATCCATTAGTGTTATACCTAAACATGTTTATGATTCTCTTAATCTTGAGCCTTTGAATAAAACTAGAATTGTAATACAACTTACGGATTATAGTTTTGTTTACCCACTTGGTGTGATAAAATATGTCCTAGTTAAGATTGATAATTTGGTCATTCCATGCGACTTTTATATTCTTGATATGAAACATGATTCTTATTATTCATCAAACAACACTCCTATATTGTTTGAGAGACCATTCTTGAAAACTGCTAATACAAAAATTGATTGTGGTAAGGATACTTTGTCTATGGAGGTAGGAGATGAAAAAAATTGAATTTAATTTTTATGATGCAATGACATATCCTTATAGCAATATTTATTCTATCACATGTTATGATCAAGTTGATAAGTGTGTGTAACAAGTTTGTGATTTTGATAGTGAGGATGGATTAAGCGTAGCTTTGAGCTATGGCTATGATTTTACCAAGATAGAAGAGATGGAGAGGCATATATGTGTTCCTCAAAACATGCATGAATTAGCATTAGCTTTGCAAGCTGTTCCTCATGATGCAGGAGTCATTCACCCCATCGTGGACAGTGAATGGGTGGCGCCTATCCTTTTGGTGCCCAAAAAGATTGCAATTACGTTGGAAGAGATACAAAACGATGCTTATGAGAATGCAAGGATTTACAAAGAAAAGACTAAGAGTCTCCATGACCGAATGATTACAAGAAAAGAGTTTAATGTTGGAGATAAAGTCTTTCTTTATCATTCGCGTTTGAAACTTTTTCCTGGAAAGTTGCGCTCTTGTTGGATTGGACCCTTTGTTGTTTCTATTTTTTTTTCCTTATGGTGCAGTTGAAATTACAAGTTTAGAAACCAACAAAGTACTCAATGTCAATGAGCATCGCTTGAAACGTTTCTATGAAGGTTGGACGACAGAACTCACCGCTTTTACAGAGTTAGCTAAACCAATCTATAAAGAATGAGCATGCAACATGTCCAGCCAATGACATAAAACAAAAGCCCTTATTGGGAGGCAACCCAGCACAAAAAAAAAACAGATTTGCTTTCTTTTTCCCTTAACTTTTATTTTTTGCATTTTACTTTATTTTTGTCATTCTCCTATATTCCTTTTTTTTAATTTCAACATTGACTACAATGTCGTGTTTTAAGTGTGGGGATATTAAGAGAATGTTGATTTTCTTATTTTGATTTTCTTTGTTGTCCTATAAAAACAAATTTCTATGTTTGATCTTTTGAACTCCTATTGGTTTATGAGAATTTGAGTATTATATATGAGAATTAATTGAGATAGATGAAGATGTAAATCGAATGAAGGAGTGTGCATGCAAGTTTTAAGGTTTAATTGGTTTATGGATTGACTTTGAGAATATGCCATGTTGACTTTATAGTGTTATACCAATGCAAGCTTTTAAGCCTTCAACATTATATTCTTTGATTGTGCCTTTTTTCAATGATATGTATCTCTAGAACTTGCTTCATATCTTGTTGAGATTACATTCACATTACATATATACATGAAGATGATAAAAGCATTAGAAATTTTAACCACTTGAGCCAAAAAGCCAACCTAAAGCATATTATCCTTAGTGAGCCCTTTTTGAACTTGTTTATCTTTTCTTTGCTTTATCCATGTATAAGCCTTAACTTTTTATATGTTTTCCTTTTCCCCTGGCCAAGGATTAGTAGAGCATATACTTATGATATCTCATGGAATTATGGTTGGAAATTATATGAAAAGAAAGAAGAAGTGATGCTTGATGAAAAAATGAGCAAAGTTGCCAAAGGTAAAAAAAAAAAAGGAAAAAAAGAAAAAAGTGTTCCTTTATGTTCTTAAGATTTTATTTTGAAAAAGCTTGAAATCAAAAGAAGTTAAGTATTGGTGATTAAATATGGAAAATTTATGTGCTTTGATGAAATATCTTGTTTGAAATATCATTTTTTAGAATGCTCTACTTTCTTTGGTTTGAACCGTTTTTTTTTTTTTTACTCTTTTTTACCTCACCTTAACCTTAGCCCCATTACAACCAGAAAATAAGACCTTTTGATTCATGCATTGTTTGTAATATGTTAGTAATGGAGATGAGATTGACGAGCAAGCTTATGGTAGAACATATTAATTGATTGAATTTGAGAGATTTAAACACATAAGCCTTGAACACGTGAGTGTTGGAGTGTATATCAATGAAAGGACCTATCACTTTGGCATGACATAGATTTCATTTAAATCCCGATGATTAATTGAGTTTTGAAGTTTGCATGTAAATAAATTCATGAAAATTTATACTCTTTATCCTTCTTAATTGTGTTCTTGTTTATAATGCATATATTCTTGGATATTGATGGGAGATTAGAAGATTAGTCATAGTGATTTAATTTAATTTAACTTCAATTTGATTTTACCAATCCTTTCTCAAGGATGAGCAAGAGATAAGTGTGGGGGTATTTGATGCAACCATATTATTCGATAGTTTCACCCACATTTAACTAGTGTTTTGCCTATGTTTTATATATAAAATACCTTAATATTCTTTGTTTTATGTTTTGAAGGCATTTTTGGATGAAAGATGTAAAAAGGAGTAAATTGGAGATAATTGGCAGATTTGACCTTCAGTCGATGTTTTGTGTAGAGCGTGAGCTCTAGAGGTTGAAATGAAGTGATTCCAGTGGCATTACAAAGCTAACATTCATACCTTTCTGGACATATAAGGTAAGCAAATAAAATAAGGAAGAACATGGAAATCGCAGCCTTCAAAGTCAAATCTTGCAATCTGCCAGTGTTGACCTTCGACCATTATAACTTGAATATCTGGAGCTACAAAAGTCAAATTGATGCAAACTCAATTATTTTGGATTCCTGACTCAAATTTCTATAAACAATCCAAATTTCAACCAAAAAAGATGTCATATGAGGGAGATATGAGTTTTCAAAGATGACAACTGAATTTTGCTAGCAAACAGGTTTCGTGAAGAAACGAGCCCAAATTACGTTCCGAAGCATCTAAACTGATATCCAAGTTTTTATTTCAGCAATTTAGCTCCTCTAAGTCAAAGCTTGAAGATTTAATGCAAGGCTATTTCTCCTTTTTTAGGAAAATAGTTATTGAAGAACTTAAATGTAAACAGTTTACTTAAGGGAGGACTATTTTGTAAAATAGAGACTAGAGTTCCCTAGGATATAAAAAGAATGAGAGAAGAGAAGGGGGGCAGCCAACCAAGAAGAGAAAAACGCCCCCCTCCTCTAAGAAACCCTAAATCATGCATTCTTCCTTCTTTTTTTATTAGTTTTTCAACAAACATGCAAGGCTAAACACTTTTTCTTGGTTGCAAGGACACAAAATAGTCCTCCCTTAAGTAGACTGTTTACATTTAAGTTCTTCAATAACTATTTTCCTAAAAAAAGAGAAATAGCCTTACTTTAAATCTTCAAGATTTGACTTAGAGGAGCTAAATTGCTGAAATAAAAACTTGGATATCGGTTTAGATGCTTCGGAACGTAATTTGGACTCGTTTCTTCACGAAACCTGTTTGCTGGCAGAATTCAGATGTCATCTTTGAAAAATCATATCTCCCTCATATGACATCGTTTTTGGCTGAAATTTAGAGCGTTTATAGAACTTTGAGTCATGAATCCAAAAAAATGTATTTTGCATCAATTGGACTTCTGTAGCTCCAGATATTCAAGTTGGAATAGCCGAAGGTCAACACTGGCAGATTGCGAGATTTGACTTTGAAGGCTGCGATTTCTATGCTCTTCCTCATTTTATTTGCTTACCTTATATGTCCAGAAAGGTATGAATGTTAGCTTTGTAATGCCACTGGAATCACTTCATTTCAACCTCCAGAGCTCACGCTCTACACAAAATATCGACTGAAGGTCAAATCTGCCAATTATCTCCAACTTACTCCTTTTTGCATCTTTCATTCAAAAGTGCCTTCAAAACATAAAACAAAGAATATCAAGGCATTTTATATATAAAACCTAGGCAAAACACTAGTTAAATGTGGGTGAAACTATTGAATAATATGATTGCATCAGTTTGTTCTCTTGATAATTTTCTGATTTTATTAAATTTCGTTTGATAGTTTTCTGTTTTCTTTTGCTTTAGCCTAGATAACGTCTAAATCCCCTCAAATTGTATAACATCTAGCATAAAAATCTAACTTGAACCTTCCTCGTGGGATCGACCCCTTGCTTGCTCTATACTATCTTGTGTGTTGTGTTTGAAGTTAGGGTAATTAATTTGTGCGATTGGGACATCGCAACAAAAGAGAAATTAGGGTTTCCTATCAGATAAAAAGAAATAGAGAAAGGAAGGAAGGCGACGGCTAGAAAAGAAGAAAAACACACCCTTTCCTTCACAAACCTGAAATCATGTATTCTTCTTTCTTTTTTATTAATTGTTCAATAGATAGGCAGACTAAACTCTTTTTCTTGGTTGTAAGGACACAAAAACTTTCAGATTTCAAGAATTATGAAATTTATTTTACCTTTTCTTTTTAGTTTATATGATGAATATGTTTGTTTTTCTATACTTATATCTTATGATTGTTTATTTTAATTACTAAAGTAGACTCTAAGTTATTATTGTGAACTATTGTTAAGTTTGATATCAAAACTAAAGTTGTGGTATATAAACTGGTAAAGCAACTGAATTTAATAATTATAGCGGATTTATGTTATTAACCTTAGGGAGAACATTCAAACAAATCAAACATAAACTGCAGACAATTATGTTATCTAGATTAATCAATTTATCTAGTTCTTAAGGGTGCCATTGAATTAAATTACTAGTGCATACACTGTGAATGTTTGTTGATTAGGGTTAGTTATATGACAGATCTGTTCACTAACCGATATTAAGAAAAGATAAAGAGTCAGAATATAAATTGATGTTTCATTTCAATGATTGGTTCTGATTTCCACATGTGGATGTGTACTTGAAACCAAGGTTGGTTCTCTTGATAGTTTTCTGATTTATTTAATTTAGCTTGATTGATTTATTCTGCTACAGCCTTGATAATCTCAAAATCCCCCCCGTTGCATGTTGTATAGCATAAAAATCTGAACTAAACCTTCCTCGTGGAATTGACCCCTTACTTGCTCTATACTATCTTGTTTACTTAAGTTCGGGTAATTAATTTGTATGACCGCGACATCGCAATAAATTTTTGTTTTCTTTGTTGTTTTTCAAAAAAAAAAAAACATAAACAATGTTGCTTGCGATGGTATTGTACAATTACGATACCGGTATTGTTCAAAATAGATTTTTTGGTGGAATTAAACCTTGGCCTTTTGTTTCTTGAAGGGATATGACGTTCTGAACAAGACTAGTGGCCTTTGGCCAATAGCCTCATCCTATCAAGACCAAATTCTGCTATTTTCTAGGGTTTTTAGGCAGGGTTGGTGTTCTAGCGTAAGATTTTCATTCAATTTGCACTACTCTAAATCTCTTTAGTGGTTGATTTCTTTTGAGTTTTCTTGATGATTTATGCCTGTAACCCGTTCTACTAATCAAAGACAAGTCCAGGTAGATCTCGAAATAGAAAACACTTTACGGAGGTTACGAAAGGAAACTCGCTTTAATACCATAGTTGTTGCACAACAATAGACACTTAAGGAGCTTGCTACTTTTAACATGGAGAATCAATCATTGTGCATAAACATCGATAACAATAGAAAACTATTGAGAGGAAGCCATTCATGGAAATACGAAGGCAAGATGATTTCAAAAGAAGGCACAGAGCTAGAGCTCTTGGAAACCGGGGCTTATGAATCTTTCCCAGTCCTGAGAAAAAAATGGATTACATAAACAACCAACAAATCCCAACATGTACAGTTGTGCCTCTAATTTTAATTGTGGCCCTTCAATAACTTTTATGATTTTGTGTTATACTGCCAGTGCATCCAGAGCATCCTTTTGAGTTATTGGAGCTCAATAGTTTTTTGGGTGATCAAGATTTGTTGAATGTGCCTTGTGCTTCATGTTGGCTTAACAGGAAGTGGATTAGAAACTGGTAAAGAATATCCTCAAAAACAAAGTCTTTTCCTTTTTATCTTTTTTTTTTCTTGTGGAAAAAGTTTCTCCTTCTGATATTAAAATGTGATTTAGCTAGCTTGGTGAAACTATGAGAAATTACAAACAAGTTTTCCTCATCTGTGTATGAAACCTTCTTCCGCCCCCTTATTTGCTTCCTTTTTTTTGTGACCTTTTTTTCTTGTTGGAATTTCTGCATATTCATTTGATTCAAAAGATCCATCTCTTCAAATCATTTCATGCTTGAATACTCTGCATCTGTTTGGTGGTTTTGTTGACCCTTATTGGAGTCTACTAGCACTGCACATGGCTGCCACCAATACACAAGGTCAAATTTGTGGTCCCTTATAAGGTTTCAGTTTTTCGTAGGGGATTGAACATATCCTCTCTGGGTTTTCTTCAGCCTTTCCACTTCATGCATCATGCTTTCTTTCCAGCATTGAAATGTCAACTAGTACTGCTATCTGCTGATGCCAGTGGAGTATACAATTTATTCATGCCGTGGTGGAATCAAGTCTTTTAACATTTTCACTGCAAGACTCCGTAGTATTTTCTTTTGCTTATGAAATGGAAAGGAACATAAAATAGTATCATATGACTGACTAAACGCGATTTCAACCACGAACATTCGAATTTCCATCCCTGGTTGTTGTAAGGTCTTAGAATGACTTCGAGGAATATCAACACAATGGAAAAGAAAACACTTTGTGGGGTTGACGTAGTTTATAAAGATTGATTGTTTTGATATTATAATTTGAGACACAATACACACACACACACACACAAACTTTTGCATAGAGATTAAATTAATTAAATCTCTTTTCAATTGGATGTTAGTGTTTGACATTGTATTTTAAAATTATTTTTGAAAAAATTTAAAATTATTTTTTATATTTTTTTATTTCAAATTAATATATTTTTTATCTTTTTATATCATTTTAATATTTTAATGTTAAAAATAATTTTTTAAAAATAAAAAAATATATATTATTTTAATATTTTTTTTAAAAAAAATATTTTAAAAAATAACCATAACACATTCTTAAACACCCTTCTAATCATGACACTGGCAATTTATGAGATTTTCTTAAGACCTTTGAAATTAAATATGAGGAGATGACATAGGAGATTGTAGATTGTGTGAATTGGAGGAGGAAGAAATTAAGACTAGTTGAACGACAAGAATCTTGGTCCTCGAAACCGAGTAAGCACGGTGTTCATGATGTTCACTGTCCATGAAATGGCCCATATCCCGTGCATGGGTCATTTCCAATCCTTTCTCACGTTTCCACCCTTTAATCAAAAGTCAAAACCAATAAAGTGACTAGATTTTAATGATGCAAATTTGGCGGCTACAAAGTACAAAATGATCCCCTTATTTATTTATTTATTAGTATCCTATTATTATTAATAACGAGACTGAAATATTTTATACCTATGAGTTTATTTATATAAATCTTTGGATCCGATTATTACTTAGATTTGAATTTTTAAGGTTTGATCTAAAAATTGAAAATTAATTTTTTTTTTGGTTTGAGTTTAAAATGGTTTTTGATATTAAATGTTGTTTGGAGGAGGGAAATAATTGTTTTTGTGGGTTTTTTAAAGTAAAATAATAATAATAAACTACATTTTAAGCGAGTGTCATGATCCAAAATTGGGATGACCTTTTAATTTCTTGTATGGTCCAGGAGTGTTAAATTTTATGTGAATAACCAAATCTCATTTTTCTCCTTCTTCTTTTTCTTCTTCGTTTCTTTTTTATTTTGCAATATCTTGTATACATTAATTTATGTATTTTTTTATAAATCTAGTTTAGAAAGGAAATTTTAACTCCTGACCCCTCTCAATCTAAGGTTTGTCTTTGCTACTGTTTTATTATATTTGATTTATTAAAATGCCTGCAAATTGGGGATTATATAAGCATGATTTAGGTCCAATTCACCCCAATTATATTCATAAACTAAACTAACACATCCTATATAGGAGCCATTGAAAAAAAATGATTTTTTAATTATTGCAGAATTGAATATTAGTTAAAACAAATAAAAAGTAATTAATATAACATAATTAATTCTAAACTAAAAATGAAAAAACTCATGAGTTTTTTTTTTCAAAGTAGTTAAGCAAGAAAAAATAAAAAAAAATAATAAAGTTCAAAACTTATTTAAAAAAAAACATAGTTTAGCAAATCATATGTAATATCTATGCTTCATGAGTCGCATGCAACATCTACAACTCCAATCAATTAAGGTATATTACACACTTTTCTTATATAAAATTGATATTTTTGTACTAATTTTTTATTTTGATTATTTTAGAGGTTAGAGTTAATTTAGATTTTAGTGAATTACGTATGAATTATATTCATTAGCTATAAAATATATCAATTGAGTTAATAAATTATATTATTTATAAAGAAAATTGATGCATTTAGGTTATTATCGATTATGTTATGGTTAGGGTTTTTATGTTAATTTATGATTTTGTTGAATCAAGTATAAATTATGTTATTAGCTATGAAATGCATTAATTGAGTAGATAAATTACGTTATTTATGGAGAAAATTTATGAATTTAGGTTTTTGTCGATTATGTTATGGTTAAAGTGTTCTAGGTTAAATTAGGATTTTGTTGAATTAGATATAAATTATGTTAATTATTAATGAAATACATCTATTGAGTTAAATAATTATGTTATTTATAGAAAAATAATTGATGAATTAGGTTGTTGTCGATTATGTATAGTATAAGGTTTCATTGAATAAAGTTTTATTGAAATTATATACCTTGATTAACTTGCGATATTGATAAATTAGGCTTGGGTTTTGATTTGTTGTTTGATAGAATATCTTGTAGTGTTGGACTACTATGCTTTGAAACTATTGTCAATACTAATAATGATATCACTTATAATGAAAGAAGTAACGAGCTTTTAACTACTAAATTAGATATGTCTCTTATCGAGCTAAAATGATTTATATGTGATTGAATTAAGTGGAATTGATGTGAACCTCGTAATCACATGGTCACGCAACCCACAATCAAGATTGAGATTTGATCCCAAAAAGCCAAAATAGGTCTGATAAAAGTGTAACACAATGAAAACCTGCCCCAAAACACCAACATTATTAGAATGAAGTAGAATTACATCACGAAACTAGTTAATCTTCGATAAGTCAAATGCAGTTCGTTCAAGAACTAAAGAACACAAGAATCACTCTCGCACTTTAAAACTAAAAAAATTCAAAAGTATTATTCATCAATGGCTGGCGAAATTTAGCTTATATAAGTTTAAATAGTTCTTAGGAAATTAACCCTAATTGATCTACCCTAGTTGACTGATTTGACTTACAAAACTAACGTAAAAACCTTAAATCATAACCTTATCCAAGCAAAACTTGGATCATAACTGAAAACAAAGTATTAATTAATCCCAAACAAGCCTTGTATTGTAGCTGACAAAATAAAATAAAGCTCATAATATTAAATTTATGTTCTGTTGTGAGAAGAAAAGAAGGAAAGAAAATATTTCAGAACTAATTCAATGCTTATTTATAGCATTCCATGTAGCCCATTAATCCTAGAAACTAAAGGAAAAGGTAGCCCGCCCATGTTGTTTCCAAGTTGTAGTAGGATTCTTTAGTTTTCTTTGTTGTGTTCTCTCCTCACCTAACAAGGAAAGGAACAAAAATAATAAATCCTAATACTTAAAGGAAATTATTAATGTTCCCATATATAATAGTCAGTCCAAAACTAATTAAGAATCCACAAAACATATAGAAACATCATAAACACAAGGTTGGCTGAAAATTTGAAAAATTAACAGCCTTGTTACCGAAACCTCATGGCCCAAATAAGGTTGGATTGGGCCCCTCTTGTATATGGATAAGATGTACTAAGGCCTGCTCTTGATACTCCTATGGATCCTTCAAATATGTCTTGGTTAAAACCTTTAAAACCAATGCATTCAATGCCTCTTTCAATGCCTTTATCTTGGATTGAGTCATTTGCCTATTTGGAACATATAATGGGTCCTTGTTAGTGTTTATGGGCTAATCCAAATCATCTCCTCTCTCCTTGAAAGGATTTGACCTTGAATCAAAAACTTGTGTCGAACAAAGTAAGGTCAACAACATTAAAGGTAGGACTAACACCATACTCACTTAAAAGATCAATTTTGTATGTGTTGTCATTGATCCCTTCTTAAAACCTAATATGGACCATCACCATAAGGCTATAATTTTGATTTTATTTGGTTATGAAATCATTCCTTACGCATGTGCATCCAAATCCAATCATCGGGTTGAAAAACAATTTGTTTACACCTCTTATTTATTTTAGAAACGTACAGTCTGTTTCTTTTTTTATTATTTGCAATTGAACTCTCTCATGGAGTTGTCTCGCTATTTCTGCCTTCTTTTACCATCTAAACTTACCCTTTATTCAAAAGGTAAAGGAATTAAGTCCATAAGAGTTAGCAAATTAAACCCATAAACAATTTCAAAATGAAAAAAGTCAGTGGTCGAATACACAATTCTATTATAAGCAAACTCAACAAAAGGCCGACTTTTGGTTGCTCAATCTTGGTTCTTGATTGAACTTTCAACTCTTCAAAGAATTGACTATTCTTTGTTGTGAATTTCTGCTTCATTTGCTCGTCTTCAGGTGTAGGCATTGTGATCGTATTGG
>Ga0325414_1003316_pt1 | contig 16683 bp, 16 predicted proteins | sample PopdelMetagenome_8_FD_206183 | JGI IMG/M metagenome (GOLD analysis project Ga0325414, IMG submission 206183) | Populus deltoides microbial communities from Bellville, Georgia, United States - Leaf-PdKOR-R3 | ecosystem: Host-associated > Plants > Phyllosphere > Phylloplane/Leaf | place: USA...
AATATGATTATGTTGATAATTTATAAAGAGTTTATACTTTACTTATCTCTAATACTATTAGTGGATCCTCTAACCTTGACATTTGTTTTTATCATTGTTTGATCTTTACATTTATCTTACATCTCAATTCAACTCATCATCACCATCATCATCATCTTCATTGTTGTTTTCATTGTTATTATTATTATTATTATTATTATTATTATTATTATTATAGTTAACCTCCCTGTGGTTCGATCCCGGTCTTATCGGGTTATTTATTACTGTGACACTCTTGCACTTGGGATAAGACATCAACTCTTTGATCGTATCATTGTGTTGCCATAATAATTGAATAATTTGTTGAATTGTAATTGTTAATGTTGAATTTACCTCGTAATTAGTAATTGAATATGTTGGAATAATTAGCAATTTTACTCTATTATTGCATGATCTGTGTTTAATTATTTCCTTTTATTTTAATTGTTAGTCTAGAGTGTTTTTTTGAATTTATTGAATATATTTTATTGTTGTGTTGCCATAATAATTGAATAATTTGTTGAATTGTAATTGTTAATGTTGAATTTACCTTTTAATTCGTAATTGAATATGTTGGAATAATCAGTAATTTTACTCTATTATTACATGATTTGTCTTTAATTATTTTCATTAATTTTAATTGTTAGTCTAGATTTTTTTTTGAATTTATTGAATATATTTTATTGTTTTGTTGCCATAATAATTGAATAATTTGTTGAATTGTAATTGTTAATGTTGAATTTAACTCGTAATTAGTAATTGAATATGTTGGAATAATTAGTAATTTTAATCTATTATTGCATGATTTGTGTTTAATTATTTCCATTAATTTTAATTGTTAGTCTAGATTTTTCTTTGAATTTATTGAATATATTTTATTGTTGTATTGCCATAATAATTGAATAATTTGTTGAATTGTAATTGTTAATGTTGAATTTACCTTGTAATTAGTAATTGAATATGTTGGAATAATTAGTAATTTTACTCTATTATTGCATGATTTGTGTTTAATTATTTCCATTAATTTTAATTGTTAGTCTAGAGTTTTTTTTTTAATTTATTGAATATATTTTATTGTTGTGTTGCCATAATAATTGAATAATTTATTGAATTGTAATTGTTAATGTTGAATTTACCTTGTAATTAGTAATTGAATATGTTGGAATAATTCGTAATTTTACTCTATTATTGCATGATTTTTGTTTAATTATTTTCATTAATTTTAATTGTTAGTCTAGAGTTTTTTTTTAATTTATTGAATATATTTTATTGTTGTGTTGCCATAATAATTGAATAATTTATTGAATTGTAATTGTTAATGTTGAATTTACCTTGTAATTAGTAATTAAATATGTTGGAATAATTAGTAATTTTACTCTATTATTGCATGATTTTTGTTTAATTATTTTCATTAATTTTAATTGTTAGTCTAGAGTTTTTTTTTTGAATTTATTGAATATATTTTATTGTTGTGTTGCCATAATAATTGAATAATTTGTTGAATTGTAATTGTTAATGTTGAATTTAACTCGTAATTAGTAATTGAATATGTTGGAATAATTAGTAATTTTAATCTATTATTGCATGATTTGTGTTTAATTATTTCCATTAATTTTAATTGTTAGTCTAGATTTTTCTTTGAATTTATTGAATATATTTTATTGTTGTATTGCCATAATAATTGAATAATTTGTTGAATTGTAATTGTTAATGTTGAATTTACCTTGTAATTAGTAATTGAATATGTTGGAATAATTAGTAATTTTACTCTATTATTGCATGATTTGTGTTTAATTATTTTCATTAACTTTAATTGTTAGTCTAGATTATTTTTTTGAATTTTTTGAATATATTTTATTGTTGTGTTGCCATAGTAATTGAATAATTTGTTGAATTGTAATTGTTAATGTTGAATTTACCTTGTAATTAGTAATTGAATATGTTGGAATAATCAGTAATTTTACTCTATTATTGCATGATTTGTGTTTAATTATTTCCATTAATTTTAATTGTTAGTCTAGATTTTTTTTGAATTTATTGAATATATTTTATTGTTGTGTTGCCATAATAATTGAATAATTTGTTGAATTGTAATTGTTAATGTTGAATTTACCTTGTAATTAATAATTGAATATGTTGGAATAATTATTAATTTTACTCTATTATTGCATGATTTGTGTTTAATTATTTCCATTAATTTTAATTGTTAGTCTAGAGTTTTTTTTTTTGAATTTATTGAATATATTTTATTGTTGTGTTGCCATAATAATTGAATAATTTGTTAAATTGTAATTGTTAATGTTGAATTTACCTTGTAATTAGTGTGGATGTTATTTGTATAGATGTTATGTTAAATACAATATTAGTATAGATGGGGTCAATTGGTTGTGACTATTGTCAATATTTGCAGGTTTGTGGATTTGGGTAGTCTACAGTATAGGGGAGGTGCTGTTGAATTTTTTTTTAACATTCGAATTTAATTATATAATTATTCGTATAAAATTGTGTGGATGCGTAGAACGAAATCCACAGCTTCTCACTCATATATAGTTGCAATAGTTCTTCTAGCAGCAAGGATGACATATCCTTAGGTGCCTCTCAAGAGGAGGCACCTGCGCCCTCAACCGATGATGCCTCTTTCAGCGCGGTTTCACAGCGCAGAGGCGGCGTGCCTTTGCAGCGGAATCAATTCACCCACAAGTATGAGGCACGGTGGAAGGACGACCTTTTAATATAAGTTTGTTAAGGTTTTAGTTTTTTTAAATTATAAAACAATTTATGAACTAAATCAATATTTCATTAATTTAATTTATTTTCAGATTTACAAACATTGAGGCCGCTCGAGTAATATCATCGGCATTTAAATCGTCGATGGAGATTTCATTATTTCAATGGAGTCAGGTATCCAGACATCCTGAATCGATACCTCAAATCGATGCATGATTTGACAGATTTGAAGTTGGTGTTAATTTATAATTTCCAGCTTATTTCTAATAATTTATTAATATAATTGTAAATAAATTATTATTTTTATTTACCTAATTATTTATATACAGCACAAATTCACCTGGGATAGGACGCATGACAAAGTTGTGAGGAAGTTGTGGGAAAATCACGCGGTAACTAGGTAACATCGAAAACAATACAAGATTTTTTTTGAAAAAAATTTATGTTTCAAAATTTAATTTCTCACTATGGAAGCAGGTTGCGTGATTTTTAGTATGAATCACAAAAAAAGGCAAAAAACAATCGCGAGAGATAAGGGTCTCCAAGGTTGGAACGACGTGGCGGTTTGGAGGGATTTCAAATCGATATACATGCCAACAGATATATGGCCGCACTATCTTGAGCACGTGACGTTTGAGCGGTTCACACAACGATCACAGTCCCGTGCTGGCAACCAGAATCGGCCAATTCATGGCTCGGTGACAACGCACACCAGCGGCTTCGTTCCATTTGCTGCAAATGCGAAACGGATGGTAAGATTAATTTAAATGAAATATATTGTTAAATTAATTTGTTATTAATTAATTTTTTTCATTATAGGCTACGTCTCTTGGACGTGAGCCGAGCCCAATAGAGCTGTTTGTTGAGACGCGCATGCAGAGTCAAGACCGCCAAAAGGGGGCGCAACAGTTCGTTGACAACCGTGCTCAACACTTTATGGTATGTTTGTTTAACCATTTTATTTCGTAAGTTTATTTTTATTGAATTGAATATGATGATTACTTTTTTCATTTCAGGAGACCTATAATAGCCGGTTGAAGGAGATATATGGGAACGATCCTTCGACCCATCCGCATTTCGATTCGGATTTGTGGATGGAGGTTGGATCGTCTGGTGGACCCGATAAAAATAAAGTGAACAAGCTCTCCAATACTACGGCCGAGAACTTGCAAGCGGCCCGTAGTGTCTCAACCATTGGGAGCTCCCAATCAGTATCAAGCATTTAGTCTATATTTGTAATTAAAATTAAGAACTAAAAATGAAATTAGATTATAGTTTATCATATTTTTGTATTTTGTATTTGATTATATTTATTCTATTGTATAAGAAAACTAAATTTAGTTTTTTTTTTTAAAAAAGACAAGATATTTTTTCTTTTCAATTAAAATAATTATTCATGTGTTTCAAGAAAAAATAATTGCTTGCATTTTTTTTTTGGGTTTGAAAAATAAAGACATGAAATTTTATTATGATATAATATAAAAAATATATTTTTTAATTTTTTACTATGCTAATAAAAAAAACTATACAAAATTTTCAAAGTTGATGTTTTAACAGTTATATATATATATATATATATATATATATATATATATATATATATTATATACACCATTGTTGTTAAAATTGCGAGTTAACTCGTAAAATCGTACGATTTTACAAGTCAACATGTGTCTAACGTGCAAAATTGAACTTAAACTCGAAAACCAATAAAATCAGACTTAACTCGTGTAAAATCAATCCGATTTTACGAGTTTACTAAATTTATGATATGAACCAAGTCAGGTCCAAATTTGTCCTTAAAATGTCTGCTGACCAGTTTTGCAAGATTGAACATATCTTTCAAATTATACATTGGATAGAGCTGAAATTTTACAGGAAAATATTAGACACATGAAAATATATTGTGGTAAATGTTTAGGTCAAATGAAGTTTGTGAACATAATATTTCAGAGGGTCAATGTTAGTAGATGAATCTTCTCAAATATTTTAAACTAAACCTTCGTATACTGTTTGGGACATATCTGGAGCTACTAGTAGAATTTGGTTGCAATTCAAGTTGGGTTGGAAACTAAACATATGAAGCTTGCTAACCATATATTGTAGGCCAGTAATTCATCCAAATAAGAGAGAACGACATGTTTGAAATCAGGACTCAATTCTGCTAAGAATATACAAAAATTAGAGATTCGGGCTACATGGAAGAATTTTAACATGAAGACTTTTTTATTACTTTATTTTATTTATTTATTTATTATTGAATAATTATTTTTAATTTTATTTTTTTCTAGCGCATTAGACATTGTTTATGAGTTTATTTCATTATTGAATTTATGTTAATTAATTACTTGTTTAGACTTATGAGCTTACAACCCAAAAGGGGTCTACTGGGATGTATTGTGATGGGAACAATCAAGTTGTCAATAAGTTTATGTGAACTTCCTACCGTTCAGTGATTTCCATGTATTGAAAAATTTTGTTCTAAGATTTTTTATTTCTCCGGGTCATTAATTTATTGATTCATATTATCTATCTTTCTCATTTTATTTAGATTACTCATTAATTATAATATCATTAACATATTTTATAAAATTTAATGTAATTTTTTTAATTGAAATTATTAATATATATATATATATATAATTACAAAAATTACTTATTATTTTATAATTTTATATTATATTTTTTATATTATGTCTTGATCTACACGTTCGAATAGCAGTCAAGGAAGCGCCGCGTTACAACTTTGAGAAAACAGAGCAAAGAATCCTAACTGGCAAAAAATACTACTTGAGATTGTCGGTGGAGGATTTTGCTGGATTCACGTGGCACCTTCTTATTGTACCTGCCAGCCTGGCACGTTTTGGAGCTCGCACCCCCACAAGGGCACAAAACGAAAGGAAGGACCCCCACAGTATTAACTAAACAAAAAGTATTTTTGATTTTTTTTATTTTGAATTTTTTTTATGTACTAAAATTAAAAATAATTTTTAAAAAATAAAAAATATTATTTTAATATATTTTTAAATAAAAATTACTTTTAAAAAAATCATTATAACAATCCAAAACACTATGGCAAGCTGTTTGATACCTCTATTTTGGCTTTTAACAATTTCACCCACTTAATTCACGTTAACTACGAAAATGCCCCGGGCTTAGGCTTAACTATGTTTGCTGCCTTTTTTACCATTAGTTTGATGCCGTGCCGACACTGTCATGGCGAATTATTCTATCATCAATCATCCATGTTTGGTAATGGTATTAAAAGCCTTGTTTTAGATTTGAAAAAATTTAAATTTTTTTTCATTTTAAATTAATATTTTTTAGTGTTTTTAGACCATTTTGATGTGTTTATATAAAAAATAATTTTTAAAAAATAAAAAAAATATCATTTTGATACATTTCCAAATGAAAAACACTTTGAAAAACAATCGCAACCACTCTCCCAAACGGGACCTAACACTTAACTGAACAACTCAACCAAGCAAGGTTGTTAAAAATGTATTTTTGACATAACATGAAAAATATAAAATAAACTCAGATCGTAAAAACGGATCGTAAAATCATAAAATTATAAGGAATTTTGTTTTCATTCATAGTTCAATCACCTTAAAATATATGCTTTAAATAAAAATTTATACATGGTTCAAGCACCTTAAAATACATGGTTCAAATAAAAATTCATATATAATTTAAGTAACTTTTTATTAACTAAAAAATAATAAACTTAAAACAAACAATCTGTTAGTGTGTCATGTAAACTAAAACTAGCTTTATTGCCTTCATCTTGATTATTAGTGTCACTACTAGTACCAATACCAATATTATGAACATTAGTGCTACTACTAGCACCAACACCAATATTATCAATGTTATTTAACTCAAAACTCCTTGAATTCTCTAAATTGTCATCAATTTGAATCTCTAAATATCTTCAGTACTATGACTCTCCATTTCAGCATCATTAGGAATTTCTTCTTCATCACTTTCCTCTTCTTTACCATTTTTTCTTCGTGTTGGACTGTCAATGACATCAAGCAAATCAAAGTTTGATAAACCATCATGTTTTTCTCCCTTAGTTATCCAATCATCATCAGATGAAATATCATCTACTACACCAAAATCATTAACTTTTTTTTTTTGACTTGGTTATCATTCAATTTCATATTGAACATTACAAATACCAAGTCCTTCATTTTTCTTTGGTGTAAACGATTTCTTCATTTTATATGAACCTAAATAAACAATTCAAATTTATAAGATTTTTATCAAATATTTCAACATTTAAAATAAAAAAAACTCATCATTTTAAATGCACTCCAGTTACACTCGCATCTAGATGAACTACAAGTCAAGCTTAGAACTCGGATTGGAAACCTTTATAATTTTGGACATTCATCCCCATAAGAATCCCACCACTAAGTTGAAGTTTTTTTTTTTATCTTTTGCTATCTTGGCAGCCTCAATGACAAACAACCTTTTTGCATTCTTGAATGATTCAAGTTGTAAGTCAATTTTGCACCTTTCAATTGCATTAGGCACCATCCTTTCTAAGTTATATAATCCAATTTTAATGTTGGCATTAACCTTAAAATCGGGATAATGATAATGAGGATTCAAATAATAAGTTGTTGAATGTAAAAGTCTGTGGAGTTGAAGTTCCCATCTTACATCAACAATATTCTATAGGTATATAACTATATAAAAAAACAATAAAAATATCATTATAATCTAGAAATATCTCAATTTGAAGTATCTCTAAAGACATTCATATTAATAGATGACAATATTTGAAATAAACAATTAGCAAGATATATACCATTTTTTTAAAGAACCAAAATTCACTTGTATCTTCTCTTTTGCTTGATCCATTGTTTTATATATATAACTCATAGCTGATTTCTCATCTGAATTAACTAATCGAAGAACTTTAATTAAAGGATATGCTACCTTAATACATATAGTGACATCATGCCAAAACATGTTGTCCAAAACACAATTTGGAATTCGTTTCCCTTCTTCTATTCTTGCAAACCTACATGAACTCCATTATTTGGAAGTAAATATAGTTATCAACTGCATTTTTTGATCATTCAAACATCTTAGAGTCAAATATGCAGTAACAAACCGAGTGGCAGTAAATCTAATCAAATCTCTTCCTTTCATAAAGTGCCTTAGCATACAAATAAGACCTTATTTGTTTGGTGGAAAGTGGTTTCTACATTCCTATGTTTGTTTGTTATTAGAAAAATTAGTCAACTGAAAACACTTTCAAGTCAAAGAAAAATTTGGCTTGATTTTCAGGAAAGTGTTTTCCTTTTATTTTGGACGGAAAACACTTTCCGAAGTTGTGAAAATTTAGAAATATCATATTATTTGCTGATTATAACAAATTTGGTCCTCAAACTTTTGATTGCTATATATTTTGTTTTAAATCTTTTTTTTAATTTCACCCATTAGAATTTGATTTTTATATTAACTTTGGTCCTTATTTTTATGATTGTTATTTGCTTTTTTCTTATTATTTTTTTAATTGATTTTTTTATCTATCAAATTTGGTCTTCATTATTTTGATTGTTACTTATTTTAATTGAAATAATTTATGAAATTTTAATTATTATTATTTTTAATTTAATCATCTTTTAATTTTTTTATCAGTTTGATTTGATATCTATTATTTTGATTGTTATTTATTTTATTTGAGATAATTTATGAAATTAGAATTTTTTTTCAATTTCATTCTCATTCAACTTTTTAATTTCCAAGTTTTTTTTTATTATTTTAATAAACTTGAAAAAAAATATTAATAAGTTATTTTCCAGCTCATTTTCCATGACATAACCAAACACTTGAAAATATTTTCCAATTTATTTTTCATGACACTACCAAACATCAAAAAATAATTCACTTTCCAGGAATCCACTTTCCGGTGAAACTATTTTTCAGCAAATAAACGGGGTCTAAAAATAGTTCTTGAATAAATATATGAGGTGATTCTCCTTCCCTTAGCAATAATTACTTGATAAACCTCTATCTTCTTCTCAAAATCTTCCAATATCAAGTCAATACAATGGGCAATATATGAGGTGATTCTCCTCCCCTTAGCAATAATTACTTGATAAATCTCTAACCTCTTCTCAAAATCTTCCAATATCAAGTCAATACAATGGGCAACAAACTCTTTCTTTTTTCCATCAATAATTGTCATGCTGCCTTATAATTTACTTCATTATCGGTGATTACTTGGACAACATTTTCCTCCTCAATCCTCTCAATAATGACATCTAACATTGCAAATACCATATCAGCAGTCTTGATCATATTAGAAGTATCCACCGATGACAAAACAATTGTCCCTTTGGGAATATTAACCAAAAAGTTACAAATACAACATCTTTTTTATCTGTCCATCCATCAGACATTATTAAACAACATGTTTTTTTTTTTCATTCTAGCTTGTACTCCTCAAGCAAGTTCATTGTTTGATCAACTTCTTACTTCAAATATTTCTCTCTAATATCATGGTAAAATGAAAGCTTGAAACCTGTCTCATGCTCTACAACCAATTCAAGTGCCTTAAGAAATTCAGAGTTTTTTTACATAATTAAATAGAATTGCACTAGTGTAGAAAAACCTTTCAATTTGTCGACATGCTTCTTTTCTAATATCCCTTTTTTAAAAATTGATTTGGGGTTGTTTGTGTACTTGTGATTTTAACAACCTTGCAACCAAGATTACGAAATGCAAATATTCATTTACTGACAGATCAGATTTTAGTACCACTATCTACTCTCTCTCTTTTTCTCTAATGTAGGAGTATATATTTACTTATTCTAAGTTCATCTTTTTCTCTAATGTAGGAGTATATATTTACTTATTCTAAGTTCATTTACGATAAATTTATGACTTTATTTCTCACAATTTTTATTTACAATTTCATAACGTTTTTAAATAATGCAATATCATATAAAAAAATCACTCTCAACTACCTGTTTAAATTACATGAAAACTTAAGAAAGATATTACGAGTCCTACTAAAAAAAAATTACATCTGGCCTCGGATAGCTAGCTTGATTGATTTTTTGTTCCGAGTTTTAAGAAATTGCACTTTAATTTAATAATTTATATATTGTGTAACACTCTATATTCGTGTGAAAAAATCAACAAAAAAAATAGAATTATTTATGGAATTGTTATTTTTTAAAATTAATGACTAAAAAACATCTACTATATTAAAATAATAAAACTAACACTCCTCTCTCTTTATTGAACATAAAACCCTAACCATTGTTTTTAGTCAGACTATCAAACACCTTGTGTTGTGTATGGTCATGATGGAATTGCCTTTAAGGGAAAACACCTATTGAACCATGATTTGAAGAAAACAATAAGACATAGAGGGTATTTGTGAGTAAGGTAACAATTTTTTTTAAAATGTTTTTTACTCGAAAATGCATTAAAATAATATTTTTTTTATTTTTAAAAAATTATTTTTGATATTAGCATATTAAATGATCTAAAAACAACAAAAAATATTAATTTGAAGCAAATAAAAAAAATTAAATTTTTTCAAAAGTATCGGATTTAGAGGTGGTAACATTAACCCTGGGCTGGGTTGAACTTGAAATGGATTGTGAAATAAGTGCGATGCCATAGGTGGGCATTGCTTATTCCTACCTTTGTTACTTGCAAAGGCTCATTAATTCCTTACCTTTCTAAAGAAAAGTTTAACCACAACACATGATCACTGAGTTTTTCGTTTCTCGCCCAAAAATCAAGCCAACTTTTAGTGTTCCATATCTCTTTGTGCAACCAAGTCTGCTGAGCTCATGGCGTGTGGGCTGCAATTACAGTCCCCGACAACCTTCATGATGAAAACAAGCAATACTTGGTAGGGGTGAGCAAATTCGGTTCGCTTCGGTTTTTACCCGAAAAAAACAGCCAAATCGAAAAAAAGACCCGAAACAGAACCGGAACCGGCCCAAACCGGACGGTTCCGGTCCGGTTTTTTATCCAAAAAACCGGACAAATCTATAGGCTTATTTTAGGCTTATTTTGGGCTTTTTAATAGGCTTTTTAATGGGCTTTGTAATGGGCTTCTAATAGATTTCTATTAGGCTTATAATTAATGTTGATATTGTCTCATTTTCTTTGAAGATTCCAAATATATTTAATTTTTTTACCCCTAAATATTCATTTATATAAAAATTTTAATGTCAATCTTGTGTTCAATATATTTTTTAACTTACTAATATTTTTCTACTTCCAAAACGTTTAAATAAATAACACACACTCACAATCACACACCAATAAGTTAAAATCCAAATTACAAACCATTGCCTTCAAAGGGCTTAACAAAAAAATAACAAATAACATTGCATTATTGTAAAACACTCCAAGCCACAAAAAATAAATCTTCATGTGCACATCGTCTCAATAAAAAGCACTTCATGAACATTGCACTTTGATTCCTGAAATTCATAATCTAGAATTATAACATGATAAATTAAATCAGAAGATATAAAAATAAAAAAAGATATTTATATTATATGTTTTTAATAAATGCATCACAATTTGTGAACTAATTATCATCCATTGCTAAATGCAACTTTCCATCAAATTCTACAAAATAAAATATTAAATATGTTAGAATAAAAATGTGTTAATTAATAAATCATAAAATAAAAGGTGTAAGTAATTAATTAAGGTTTTCGTAGATTTCAAAATCATTCATCAAGGTTGTATTATCAGTTGGAATTGGACCATGATGCAACCAATTTTGACAACAAATAAGTGCTTGAACTGTTGGTGGAGATAGAGAACTTCGAAATTGGTCGAGTATACGACCACCTGTGCTAAAGGCTGATTCGGAAGCCACTGTGGATATAGGAATAGCCAGAACATGTTGTGCAACTTTCAAAAGTATCTTATATTTTGAAGCATTAATCTTCCACCAACCCAAAATATCTAATTTATCATCATTAGGATCCTCACAACCATCAACCAAATACCTCTCAACCTCATTTCTATTTTCCACACTGTTTTCCTCTAGCAAGTGCCTTTTGAACCGAGCTAAAGTGTTAACATCTATCTCCATGTCATCAATAGCATCATTAACATCTTGTTTATTTCTATTATCATCCACTACTTCATCGGCTTTCAAAGAAAACTCATACAAGCTCACCAAATTATCTCTCACTTTTTTTGTTAACAATTGTCTTTGTCATGATCATACAACTAACCAAAACAAAATTTCACATATTTCAACTTAAGACGTGGATCCAAAACATTAGCCACATACAATAAAAAATTCTGATTTGCTCCACAACCTCAATACTTCTCAAACTTACTCATCATGTTCATCGCCATTCCACTCAAAAGATTATCTCTACTTTTACACAATTGCAACAAGTTTGTATGCATGTAAATCAATTCATTGAAGAAAGAATATGATGTAACATGCAATGAGCCAGAAAATTTCAATGTAACCATGTAAAAGATCTTTAAAAACTTCAGCAAAGTTCTAGTATTTTTCCAATCCACCTAACTAGGTGGCCCTATGTTTTTTTTATTCCCCTTTGAATCAACCTCCAAAAAGTAACTCACATACTTAGGTTCACTTTGACCTAAGCTCACAAACACCTTTTCAAAATTTTTAGTAGCTTTTCTAACATAAGATAAGATGAATTCCATCGACTTGCAACATCCAAACACAATGATTTCTTACACTCTACATGCAACTTTTCTGCACACTTCTTAAATGCAAGTAGCCTAGAGGGTGAAGATCTCACAAACCTAATTGCATTTCGAATCTTAACAACCGAAACATTCATCTCTTTCAAACCATCACATACAATGAGGTTTACAATGTGTGCACAACATCTAACATGAAAATATTCATTTAACAATATATTAGTTGGCCAATCTTTCATCACATTCTTTAAATATGAAATAGTAACACTATTAGAGCTTGCATTGTCTTTACTGTAACAGTTAAAAGTTTATCAATCCCCCAATCTAACAAACAATTCTCAATAACTTGACCAATTGTCTCACCCATATGATTGAAAACTTGATAAAAATTTAGAATTCTTTTATGCAAATTCCATTCATTATCAATCCAATGAGTCGTTAAGGACATATAGTTAATGTTTTGGATTAATGTCCATGTATCTGTTGTTAAGCATAATCGTTGACCCTTAAAAGCTCTCTTTAATCTTTTCTTCTTTTCAACATAAAGTTTCAAACAATCTCTCATAACAGTGAAACGAGAAGGAACGTCAAATCTCGGCTGCAAGGTCCTAGAAAATAATCTAAGTCCCTTACCCTCCACAAAATTAAAAGGCAACTCATCAATTATAACCATTGTCACTAGTGCTTTTCTGCATTCATCATAATCATAACATATTGTCTTAAGAGTTCCCACACTTCGATCTCCTAATTCACCCCCTACTTTATTAGGTTCTAATACCAAAACTTTTTGCTTCTTATCAACCACAAAATGAAACTTTTTGCATATTTTCAAATGACTCTACATATTACTTGTCCCATTAATAATAGTATGACATGCATAATCCTTTTCACAATAATTACATTCAGCTCTAGGGGTTGTAAGATCACCATCAAGTTTTGTAAAATGATCCCAAATTTGTGACTTTTTGTTATCGTCAACATTTCTTTCCCTAGATGCAGGGACTTGAAGTTGTTTACCTTTACTATCCGTGGTGGATTCTTCAGTAGTTGATGTTGGGTTAGTGTTTGAAGCTGGGGCATTGGTTGATGTTGGGGTAGTGCTAGTGGATGAAGCATTTTTATTTTAAAGGTTTTCCATCTGTAAATTACCAAATGCAAACATGTTCATTATCACTTGCACAATTCTTTTCAGCACTTAATAAACATAAAGATTAAATCATGTTTAAAAATTAAAATGAAACAAATATTACAGAAGTCAAGTAACATGTCAAAACAAGCTAAGAAAATGTGTCAAAACAAGCTTATAAAATCTATCAATTGAGGAAAAATAATTACAGAAGTAACAGAACAATGAATACAAGAATAACATGATTTTAATGAATACAAAATGCCAATCAAGATCATCCAAAATAGAATAATGAATACATTTTACAGAATGACAAAACAAAAATGAATAAAAAAAAAATCCATCAAAACAAAACTAGTTTGCATAATCAAGTCAATCAACACAAACTTATAAACATGATTTTAATCAAACTACTTGGCGTGACCTTATAAATCAACCAACACAGCAACAAAATCAACAATTTGCCTATTTTTATTAATCAACCAACAAAGCAACAAAATCAACACAGCAATAGGCTACAGCAACATAATCAACAAAACAACAGCAACAGAATCAACACAGCAACAACAACAGAATCAACAGAAGTTTACAGTAGCATCAACATAATCAACACAACACAACAACAGAATCAACATAATCATGTACAAGACAACTCTAATCCTAAATTGCAAACAATTATAAGAACGGTAATTTTAATTAAAAATAATCATAATCCTAAACTGCTAAATCCCTTCTATTCAAACAAAGGAAAAAAAAATCATTTTAATCACCCAAATAGCTCTAAATTCTAATTTAAACCTAAACCAAAATTCATCACCCAACAAAATTGATTAAAAATAACAATAAGCTTAATTGTATGAATTAATTAGAAAGGGGAAAAAAAATTAAAACTCACCGGTTTTGAGAGGCTCTGTCTGTTGGAATCACCGAGTCACCGACTGTGTTGATCCAGTGGAGACTGAGGAAGAAACATATAAAAAATAAGCTTAAATGTATTTAAAATAACAATAACCTTAACCGAATTAATTAATTAGAAAGGAGAAAAAAAATTAAAACTTACTGGTTTTGAGAGGTTGAGGAAACGTCGGTCTGATGGAAACACATACTATTTTGGTCCAGTTGAGACTGAGGAAACGTCTATCGTCGATCTGTGTTTATGTTTTCTTAGTCTATGGAGAGTGGAGAGGGAGAGGCGAAGAGGCCAGAGTGGACGGGTTGTGGGAGCTTTGGTACGAGGGTGGCCTTAGTGGAGGCCGGAGAGGGCAGGGGGTGGGACGGCGGGTGGCTCTGAGTAGTGAGAGGAGAGATTGTTTAAAAATCAAAATTGAAATGTTTAGGTTTAGGGTAAGCGCAGCGGAGAGTAAACTGGAGAGAAGAGAGGGGTGCGACGCAGCTCGATAACCTTTTCTATCTATACTAGGGACCGAACTTTTTGAACCGGTCCGGTTAACCCGGTTTTTGCACTACAAAATCAAAAACCGAACCGAACCGGTGTTTTTGCTACATAATATAATCGGTTTTATTTTTAGGCTCTGTTTTTTCAGTTAATTTTTTATCGGTTTACTCGGTTTATCAGTTTTTTTGAACGCCCCTAATACTTAGGATGTCGATTCCTTTATGGACTCTGATTCCTATGCTTCAAAAGTAAATGAGGTAGGAAGAGATCCTTCTCTTGAGAAAACACAGCATTCTATCTCAATTGAGGCTATAGAAACTTGGATATAGTTCTGGATTCTGGTAACTAGATACCATCACTAGCTTGAGGCCTTAATTCCTTTCTCTTTTCATGATTAAAAAAAAATCTAATTTTGTTAAATCAATTGAATATTTTTTTAACATTATTTGATTTGACTTTAACATTTTTTTTTTAATTTGCTTTTTTGTTCCAATCTAATTTTGTTAAATCGTTAGCTTGAGTTGTTTAATAAGCATTGATATAATATTGATGTTGTTATTCTATATTTCCCAATTTTAAATTGTATTGCCACGATGAAAGTATACAATTGTTTTATTTGTTTTTTTAAATTTTAATTTTAATTTTGATTTGGTTTTGACTTAATTGTGTTAGAAAATTTATTTATAAACATGATCAAATGATATATTTGATATCAAATTAAAATTAAAGTTTACTCATTTTTAGGGTTAGAATTTCATTTAAAACTATTCCATGACAAAATACTTTAACATGGAGCATTAATATGAGTAAATTATAAGTGAATAAAAAATTAATTTCAAAGAATGTTTAGTTGATATGTTTTGTGAAACTCAAAACTCTTTATCCAACATTCAAAGAATACAATAATTTCTCATATATTATATAGTAGAAAGTTGAGAAATTAAAAATATGCTTGTATGGCATAAAAACATTTAGAGAAGAAAGGTCCTAAACGAAACGGACTTTAGATTTAGAGAGCTTTGGAAACGCGGGGCACCTGTGTTTCCAAAAAAAATCATTTTTGTTTTGCTAAAAATTAATTTTTTTTATTTTTTGGATCATTTTGATGCGCTGATCTCAAAAATAATTTTTTTAAAATAAAAAAAAAATATCATTTTGATGCATTTCAACATGAAAAACACTTTAAAAAACAACCACAACCACACTCCTAAACAAGCCCTTAAAGCTATATGTAGGCGTTCTCTCACTTGGTTGGGCATGGCTCAGACCTTGGATCTCGAGTCTTGAGTTTTGAGTCTTGGGCTCAGGTTTGGGATTGCTATAAAATAATTTATAGGTCAATGAAGATTATTATTTGTCAATCCCATGAATAAACAATTTGAATATTCTTTTTCTTTAACTGGAATATTTTTTATTTAAGTAAAAAATAATAGTTTTTAAAACAAAAAACTGTCATGTTAATTTTATTTCGTTACTAGTAATTAAGGATGATAAGTAGCATGAACTAATTATGATAATTAATTTTACATCATGTTTTGTTATAAGATTCACTATAAAAAAGGGTTAAAGAAAAAATGTTTTAGATTATTAAACTCATCTTCACCTCAGTTTTTTACATAGATTCACTTATATAAAACATTAAGAGTTGAAAAACTATGTGAGATAAGGTAAGGGTACATGTATTCATGAGTAATAAGTATCTGAATTGTTAAAAGAATATTGA
>Ga0325414_1003317_pt1 | contig 16681 bp, 8 predicted proteins | sample PopdelMetagenome_8_FD_206183 | JGI IMG/M metagenome (GOLD analysis project Ga0325414, IMG submission 206183) | Populus deltoides microbial communities from Bellville, Georgia, United States - Leaf-PdKOR-R3 | ecosystem: Host-associated > Plants > Phyllosphere > Phylloplane/Leaf | place: USA...
CAGATGACAGACCACTAGCCTTGCTTGCTTAGATCTAGGTTGTACTTGGTGTTCCATTATTATACATGTAATAACCTAGGAAAAGATGTCTTCAAATATAAATGATGTAATCATAATTTTTTTTTTTAGTAGTGTTGTAGTTGTTATAAGATTATAATTTTTGCTTTAAAAAAAAAGAAAAACAAGTTTTTTTTTATATTTTTTTTACACTTGATATTTTTATAATTTTACATTTAACATATATATATATATATATATTTTTTATTTTTAGTTTTTACTACTTTTTTTTAGAAAAAAAATATTATATTTTATATTTTAAATATTTATCACTTTATATTTGATCTATTTATACTATTTTTTGTTTTTTTTATTTTTTTTAAACTTATTATAAAAAGACTATGAAAAATGATGTTTTAATGTAACAATTGTAATATTATTTTATTCTTCAGGTATGTTAAAAAATAGCTTAAATTCTTATATGTTTTTATTAACGTATATAATATTTACTATATTTTATTATATATAATCATCAATTTTTTAATTCACAGTTATATTTTTTACTCGATGTCAAAAAACGTTCTAATAATACCTACATAGTAATTCTTTTGCTTTGAAAAAATAATTATTCGATCTGCAGCAAGACGAGTTGAATAGACACGTTTAACACTTTATTTTTTGTATTTATTAGCACAAATAATTCTTGATGTATTTAATTAAATGCATGTATAAAATTTTTTTTATAATTAGATTTTCTTTAAAAAAAAAACACACATTTGAAACAATAACTAGTTAATTACTAACTGAAAAAGTTTCGGACAAGAGGCAGCTTAATTGCCTGAATTCAACAATTATATATTGTTTCCGAACCATGAAACAATAAATTACATGTAAACAAATGAAGGTCAGCTTCCCTGGAAAATTCAGCAAAGTTTCCTTTTCCATCGAAGTTGTTTTCAATTTGGTGGTCGGTCCCTATGAACCCATATCTAGTTGACTTCTTGTGGCCGGAAAACAGTGAAAGCAATTATAGTCAACTGTAAAAAGGGAATGGAGAGATGTAGGGTCGTATAAATTGATGCTTCTAGAGTACTTTTAATCCCCCATAATATATTTCTTAAAATAAATACTTTATTGGTAGATAATACTTGAGGGCACAAGAAAAGAAATATACCATGATGAAAATTATTTAAAAAATAATTAAATTTGGTGATGGGTAATGATTTAGAAAGGATAAGATTTAGATATCGATCATGGTATTTTGATAGAAAGAAACAGGTTTATTCCATGATATTCCAAATAGAGGGCATCAAAGGTTACTGAATAAAGACATCTTCCAAAAAAAAAAATACCCAACCGAAGGTTTGGTCGAGTGGTTGTTCTGTCATCACCGGCACTTACAAGCTACAAGGACTCCGATTAAACTCTCACCCTCCACCGGTAAAAAACACAAGAATTGAAGGGCGACCGCTAGAGGAGGAGGAGGAGGAGGAGGCCAGCGGCTACGAGCAAAAATATAGTTATATCTCTCTTGCCCTTTATGTTATTAAATCTTTAATTGGATCAATTTTATCTCTAAACACATCTTAAACTTTTCATATAGATAAGATTCTCAAGTTAACTCAAGGGATTAGACACATGATTTGCGCAATAATCTAAAATCTTAATATATATGTTCAAATATAAATTTATTATTGTTGGTAAATTGATATGAGAATCCCATATAAATATCAAATTAAAAACTTAATTTAAGGTTAAGAATAAAACTGGTGGTCATCGGGAGTGTAGTAGTAGTGGTTGTTTTTCAAAGCGTTTTTCGTTAAAAAATATATTAAAATAATTTTTTTATATTTTAAAAAAATTATTTTTGACATCAGCACATAAAACGATCCAAGAACATAAATTTTAAGGGGAAAAAAATAATTCAAAATTTTACAAAACATCATTTGAAATGTTATTCAATTAGAGATATATAGAAGAAAATACCCCCATTACATTATATTGATAAATTGAGCCATCAAGTGTAGATTTATGTATTAAAAATTAACAAACAACTTAGAATCTTAAGATGAAAATGGCGCATTAAGAGCTCTGGCTATATGGAGAAAAGAAGATAATAAGACCTGTGGAAGGAATGTGACTTGAAATGAACTCCATGCTACAATTAATTTAAAAGCAAAACAGAGCACTTAAGTGATGTTTGTTTAATTTGGTACCAATTAACCCACTTTGAAAGTGAGAATATAATTGGGAGTGCGATTTAGTCGAGACCCATAAATATCCAGCATTGGTTTACCTTTCCACCTCAACCCAACCCCACATATAAAAAGATTGCGACTGCTTGTTATTAAAGAAAATTATAAAGAAAACAATTGGGAAAGCGATTTGTGGTGCATGCATTGAACTGTGCTTCATAATTTCCTTAGAACCGAAGATTCAGAGGCAACTAAAAAGAAGCACTGGGTAAAAAAACATGAGGGCAACGTCTTGGAGAATTTACACAACCTCCCTTTTCGACCATTGCAATCTAGATCTACCATGGCTGACCTACAGGTTTTCTGGAATGAAAACATATTAAACAAACAGCTTAATCAGCATGTGTCTCTAAAATGTAAGAGATGCACTACTTGAACGCCTACAAGATTAAGATTTTATGTTATAACAAGTTTCATGGATGACACGATTATATTCTCTCAGGGATTTGCATTCCAGGTAATGAGGATAAGGTTCAGGGCTCAGCTGTATATATCCACGAGTAAAAATAAATGATAATGGTGGGAAGGAGGAGGAAATGTGGTATAATCCCAATTGGAGAGATGAAGCGTTCATGAAAATCCCAGATGCGTGCTTCAATGATAGAGATGATTGATTGGTGCTTGAAAGAAATGTGAAAGGGGCACACAGAATACCTTGGAGCAGAAGAAATAGTGGTTAAGGAAGTTGGTGAAGGAGATTATTGCAGTCACTTTTAGCTTGTATGTGCTTTTATTTCTCATTTAGGTGATTGCAGTGTATGTGACCATTTAAGGTTACTTAACAGCATGCATCAGTAGTTAAATTTTGTTAGGCTAAACTTTATCAGCTTGAACGATGCCTGGGCACTAAAAGAGAGCAAACTGATGCCTAATTCAAGGTTTCAGTTTCAATAGTCACAGAATGAGTCTTAGCTATGCAAAACAAATGCCATTTTCAGAATCTTCAAGTCAAAAACAAGCATTAGAAAAGTAAGTTTGCCACAACGAAGTATATGCATGTTTGCCTTTTAGACCATCATACAGGCAAACAAACTTAGGGCAGCTTGCGAAACATGCTGATCCTGATTTAAGGCTTCAGACAACAACCTGAACTTTGAAATAGCCAGTCTTTCAAAACTACCAAGGACTTGCTTTTGGCTGGAGATAGAATGTTTAAGCAGGTGGAGGTGAATCGAACCTGTCATGCTTTGGGGGATACGGAGGTGTCGGTCCTGGAATGTAAGGTACGATAGGAGTGCCATGCTCAATTGGGCTGGACACTGTAGTGACAGTAGATTTCAAAGCTGGATCAATCTGGCTGTGGCCCTCGAATCTTCGTTGTCTGTCTGAATCTCCTCCCTAGAGATTCCCTGTCTCTAGCTTCCCTCCTGGATACAGAGAAATCACATAAATAATAGGAAGAAAATCCATTAATTTGACATTTAGCAGTCTTATATTTCAAGATTCTGAATTTCTCATCCTACAGCACAAACAAATGCCTTCTTGGCAACTTCATAAATTCATGTACGGGGCGGATTTAGGATTGAGTCAGATGTTAAAGAATTAAGAATACCTTTAGTTCTTTCATTGGTATGCTAGCTGCCATACCATCTTCAGTTTTGGGGAAATTCACATCTGGGTTTAACGTGATATAACAGAAATGATCAGAAAAGAGACACCATCGGACTTGAATTAACAATTTGAACATTGTTTTATGTCACGAGTCATAATCAATGTTCAGATGATCAGTGCAAAACACTCTGATGAGCTCGAAATAATCGATCTCGTATGACATCTCCATTAATATGGAAAAGGTAGGGCCACTCACTTTATTAACTCTGTGCAAAGGTGAACCACCTATACAACTCTGTTCAGCAGAATCATGAACTGTCATGTTCATTGTTTAGATCCACGTAAAGTTCAACTGGAATCTAGGCTTCTATATATTTTCCTTCGGCGCCTTTTTTTCCCCAAAGCATTTAACATCTCTAAAAGGGTGCACAGGTATTTGTTATTAGCAGGCGATCTGTTCGTCTTGTAGCTAGTAAATAATTGCAGTAACAGTAAAAGAAAATGGATACGCTCTGACTAAGAACAAACAAAGAATTGGGAAAATTTAACATGAGATTGGCAAGCACAAATTTAACTTTACATGTTTTCTGTGGTGTGTTCATGCATGTCATCACAGAAACCAGATCAAATAATATGCCCGAATTTGTTAAGAATGGATAGGGTGATTACAATAAAAGGTCAGTCCTCCATCATCCTCAAGGACACACCGGAGAAAATGGACTTTATCCACTCCTATCTTCTACGTGATTATCAGTGGTCCTGTTTGGCGAGTGTGAGATGAAATTAAGAATCATTATTGTTCTGGTGTCAGGGATCCTATATAAAAAGATATCAGTCCCTACTGACACCCAGTTCGGGCAAAGTGCTCAAGAATAGTTGACTTGAGTAAACGTTTGCAGTTTCTCTTTAGCTCTACACGGATGATAAGAAACAGTCTTTCGCAGTTCGGTGCTTCTATGTCTGTTGGTGCAGAGCACGTTCCATGATTAAGGGAAGTCCATTCAAAGTGCAAGCATAAATTACATGATAGCACAAAAAGGAATGTTAGCATCATCAGGGCCAGGACCACTACATATGTGCTTGTTAAGCAGCTAGCTAAAATGGAGAGGACACCACACGCTGTAAAGCATTGTCAAATCATACAATACATAAAGGTAGGATAAAAGTAATGATATGGAATTCTTACGTCAAGAGCTCATTCAATGTAGATCAAGGAAGTGAGATAAGGGAAAAGATAGTAAACAAAAAGATTTTACACTATTAGAGCATAATCTTCGAACACACAGTTGGAATTTGCGGCAAAATCTACAAGTTTTAAGTGCCTAAAAGAATTGCCTCCGGTCTTCCTCCGGTTCTTAGCCCTATAAATGATAATTCTGGATCCATTACTTAGTAATGATGGTGAAACTTAGATCATGATCCTTTAATTACAGACCTTGCTATCAAAAGAAAACACTTGGTGATTGCTTACTCTACTTTATGCTCGACAGGCACATGCATAGATGATGGACCGTGAAAAGGAAATTGTTGGAAACAGAAAGATGCATGGCCCAGTGGTCCAAGGGGATCATTGCTTAAATGGTAATGGAGTTCGCAAGGAAAAGTTTATGCACCATTACTTTTGGGTTTGGCAACGAAAGCGAGTCCATATACAGTCGTCTGAACTATAATGGTACTATTAAATCAATCAGAAGATCAATATTTTTTTAAAAAAAAAAAAACATATTTTTAGCTTGTAAAAGACAAGGACCAGAACAAAAATAGTGATACCTCGATGAATATGAAAGCATTCTGACACTGTACTTTTACCAGCACAGCACTACAAGTGTTACAAATACAGCTAAACTGTGGCAGAGAAACAGAGGGAAAATATGGCAACAAGGAGCAAAGAACTTATGGTCGTTCCTCTTGAAAATTTACTTGGAATCTATATGTAAAGATAGAATAAAATCCAATGAACAAGGTATTAAAATGGAACTATATATATATATATTAACTAATATACTAAACCGTTTGGGGAATCACTATTTTTCCACACACATTTTATTGTGGATTACAACAGTAATCCATAGTGATTCTTTTCTTTTCCTTTTTTTACTTTTTTTTTTCAAATTTTTTCAAATTTTTTTTTAAATTATTTTTTTTTCAACTTTCCTAATTTTTCTTTTTTCATTTATTTTTTCTTTTGTTTTTTTCAAAATTATTTTTTGTTGATTTTACTTTTTAAATATTGACTTGGTTAAAATTTTTGCTTTGTAATTTTTTTTCTTAAAAATACTGTGAATTGCTGCGATGTTTTTCCACATAGTTTTTCTATTTTATTTCTTTATTTTTTAAAATTATATTTTTTGATTTTTTTTAACTGTTCCCCCACACATATTTCACTGTGGATTACAACAGTAATCCACAGTGATTCTTCCCCACTTCTTTTTTTTTCATTTTTTTTTCAAAAAAAATTTTCAAAATTACTTTTTTTTTCCAACTTTCCTAATTTTTTTTTCTTTTGTTTTTACTAAAATTATTTTTGTTGATTTTACTTTTTAAATATTGACCTGGTTAAAATTTTTGCTTTGTAATTTTTTTTTTGAAAATACTGTGAATTGTTACGGTGTTTTTCCACATAGTTTTTCTATTTTATTTCTTTATTTTTTAAAATTATATTTTTTGATTTTTTTTAATATGAAGCTGATTGAGAATTTAGTTTTGTAATTTTTTTTCTTTAAAACATTGTTTATTGCTACAGTGTTTCTTCGCATGGTTTTTTTTATGATTTTCTCCGAAATTATCTTTTTTTATTTTATTTTTTAATATTGAGTTGGTTAAAAATTACAGTTACAATATGTGAGGAAAGCACTTTAACTTTCCTCGAAAAATACTGTTGGTTGCTACAATGTTTTTTTCCACATGGTTTTTTTCTGTTTTCGTTATGTTTTTCCCTAAAATTATCTTTGTCAATTTTATTTTTTAAATATTAAGCTGGTTAAGAATTGTAATTACAAGTAAATACAAGTTTTTCCTCAAAAAACACTATGGATTGATACAGTTTTTCCTCACATAGTTTTTTTCCAGTTTCTTTTGTGTTTTCTTTTTTTGTAATATTTTTTTCCAAAATCATTTTCGTCCATTTTATTTTTTTAAATATTGAGTTGGTTAAAATTTAATTTTGTAATAAAGCTTAATCATGTGGGGAAAGTATTGTAGCTTTGCTCATAAAACATTGTGGATTGCTACAGTGTTTCTCCGCATAGTTTTTTTGTTATAATTTTTTTCAAATTATCTTTTTCAATTTTATTTTTTTGATATTGAGTTGTTTGTGAATTACAATTACAAGTCATTACAAATAAGGCTAAATCATGTGGGGAAGCACTGTAGCTTTCATCACAAAACACTGTGAATTGTTACAGTGTTTCCAACATGATCTTTTCTCCTTTTTTTGGTGTTTTTTTTTTTTCTAAAATTATCTATGTTGATTTTTTTTAATTTTGAGCTGATTAAGAATTTAGCTTTGTTATTTTTTTTCTTTAAAACACTGTGAATTGTTGTAGTGTTTTTCCATGTGATTTTTTTATGATTTTTTCCAAAATTATCTTTGTCGATTTTTTTTTTAATATTGAGTTGGTTAAGAATAATAATTACAATAAAGCTAAATCATATGAAGAAAGCATTGTAGTTTTTCTCACAAAACACTGTGGATTGCTATAATATTTCTCTAAATAGTTTTTTAGTTTATTTTATTGGGAAAAACGCTATAATTTTCCTCACAAAACATTGTCAATTACTGCAACATCTTTTCTCATGGGTTTTTTTCCTTCCAAAATTATCTTTGTTGGTTTTTTTAATATTAAGTTGGTAGAGAATTTAGCTTTGTATTTTTTTTTTTTTTTGCTTTTTATTAACTGAAAAGCTAAATCATGTGGCGAAAGCACTATATCTTTCCTCACAAAATACTGTAGATTGCTACAAATAATTTTGTTCAGTCTCTAAATTTTTGATCACCAACACAACTTTTTTTCCGTCATAAAATATTTGTTCCATCATACCTTTAATTTCTATTACTTATCAAGCGCTGGCTCACAATTATAACACTATCAAGTGCATTTATTTTATAAGTCTGTGGCAGTGCGCGGGCAAGTCATCTCATGTGTGTGTGTGTGTGTGTGTGTGTGTGTAAACCTTGGGTTAATAGAACTTACCATGAGAAGAGGAATGACTGGAAGACATAAAAGTCGTCCCAACAAGAAGGATCAAAGCCCAGAATCCAAACACAGCCGATATCCTCGCCATGTCTCACAAACGAACAAATTGAAATTCCCTAAATGCCAAGTACAAATTTAGCAGTGGGTTTTGCTATTTGATAACTCTAAACGTTTGGGTTTTTAAAAAAAAATTAGCACAATAAATTTAAAGTTTTGTCAAAATAATACTATTTAAAAAGATTTAGTGAAATAATATACTTTGACCGTGTCGCGTTTCAAAAACATGGTTTTAGTAAATGTTCCTATTAAAAAGCGCAACATTAATTTAAATTTAAATTTTCATTGTTTCGAAGAATACACAAACTAGATACCTTCTCTCTCTAAAAGCCAAACAACACCCTTATAGTCTCCCTAAAAAACCCATCAAATACTTTTATTTTTCCTTTAGAACAACAAAAAATCAAACACATCCAGTCTTTAAGTATCCTCGGACGTGTTCTGGGTTCAAAATCGATTGTTCCCTTTACTGTCATCATTGTCATCACCTCCCCAACCATTTTTCTAGTTTTACAAGTAAGGTAAATATATTACATTGCTATGAATTTAATGAATTTATGTTTGATTTGGTTGAAATGAAATAATTAATTAGGTTAAATTTAGGGTTAGTTGAATTAATATTAAATTAGTCAACAATGTCATCAATTAGGTTTGATTTGACATAGTTGAACATGGAAAAAAAAAGTTGAATTAATTATGAATTAATTACTTCAATTAGTTATGTGTTGCGTTTAATTGATGTTAAGTTGTCGAATTTGAAATTTTACGTGTATTTTTGGAATTAGCTAAAACTGTAATTAACTACATTTGATAATTTCATATAAAAAAGCACAAATGCAATAGAATTATGATGAATTACATGTTATATTGAATTGTTGATAAGTTGATGAATTTGATATTTTCTTTCAATTATATTAACTTGCTATGAGTTTGTTAATTTAATGCAATTAAGCATAAAAATATCAATTAGATTTCGTATAATTAATTACAAGATGACATGCATGCGTGCTGCCGCATGCTTATAAAACAAATTCACTTGATAGTGTTATACTTGTGAACCAGCGTTAGATAAATAATAAAAACTAAAGGTATGATGGAGCAAATATTTCATGACGGAGAAAAAAGTTGTGTTGGTGATCAAAAACTTATAGACTGAACAAAATGATTTGTAGCAATCTACAGTATTTTGTGAGGAAAGATACAGTGCTTTCGCGACATGATTTAGCTTTTCTGTTAATAAAAAGCAAAAAAAATTATAAAGCTAAATTTTCTACCAACTTAATATTAAAAAAACCAACAAAGATAATTTTAGAAGGAAAAAAACCTACGAGGAAAAACATTGTAGCAATTGATAATGTTTTGTGAGGAAAAATACAGTGTTTTCCCTAATAAAATAAAATAAAAAACCATTTAGAGAAATATTGTAGCAATTCACAGTGTTTTGTGAGAAAAACTACAACGCTTTTCTCATATGATTTATTTTTATTGTAATTATAATTCTTAACCAACTTAATATTCAAAAAACATTCGACAAATATGATTTTAGAAAAAATCATAAAAAAATCACATGGGAAAACACTGCAATAATTCATGATGTTTTAAAAAAAATTACAAAGCTAAATTCGTAATTAGCTCAATATTAAAAAAATTTGACAGAGATAATTTTTTTAAAAAAATAACAAAAAAAACACCAAAAAGGGGGGGAAATCATATTGGAAACACTGTAGCATTTCTCAGTGTTTTTTGATGAAAGCTACAGTTCTTCCCCACATGATTTAGCCTTATTTGTAATAACTTGTAATTATAATTCTCAAACAACTCAAATTAAAAAAATAAAATTGACAAAGATAATTTAAAAAAAATTATAAAAAAAAATAATGTGGAGAGACACTGTAACAATTCACACTGTTTTGTGAGGAAAGTTACAATGCTTTCCCCACATGATTAAGTTTTATTATAAAGTTAAATTCTAACCAACTCAATATGAAAAAAAATCTACGAAGATAATTTTGGAAAAAATATTACAAAAAAAGAAAACACAAAAGAAATTGGAAAAAAAACCATGTGAGGAAAAATTGTATCAATCCATAGTGTTTTGTGAGGAAAAACTTGTATTTACTTGTAATTGCAATTCTTAACCAGCTTAATATTTAAAAAATAAAATTGACAAAAACAATTTTAAGGAAAAACATAACAAAAACAGAAAAAAAAAACCATGTGGAAAAAAACATTATAGCAATCAATAGTAAGTTACGAAGAAAGTTACAATGATTTCCTCACATATTGTAACTGTAATTTTTTACCAGCTCAATATTAAAAAAATAAAATAAAAAAAGATAATTTCTGAGAAAATTATAAAAAAAAAAACTATGCGGAGAAACACTGTAGCAATCAACAATGTTTTAAAGAAAAAAATTACGAGACTAAATTATTAATCAGCTCAATATTAAAAAAAATCGACAAATATAATTTTGAAAAATAAAAAAATAAAATAGAAAAACTATGTGGAAAAACACCGCAGCAATCCACAGTATTTTAAAGCAAAAAAATTACAAAGCAAAATTTTTAACTAGCTTAATATTTAAAAAGTAAAATCAACAAAAATAATTTTGAAAAAAAATAAATGCAAAAAAAAAAACAAAACAGAGGAAAGTTGGAAAAAAAATGAAAAAATGCAAAAAAAAAAAAAGGAATGCACTGTAGATTATTGTTGTAATCCACAGTGATTTTGGGTATGGGGGAACCACTATTCCCCCACACCATTTAGATGTATGTATAATGTTTATTTTAGATGTATGTATAATGTTTATTTTTTGGTGAATTTGCCTTAACGTTAAGTTTTGGGAATTTGATATGGATTTTGCCAATTAGTGTTGGGGTAATGCAATTTAGTTAAAATTGCATCCAATTGACCAAAATCTAATTATTGTTTTTACAGAATATCTTATGATATATTTTTGTTATATCATTACGGTGGCACTATTGTTCATGATGTGAACAGTGGTACCACATACAATGATGGGAGTAATTTGTTGTTAAATGGTAATTTAGAGATGTCATATACAAAAATGAGAAACAATTTGTCATGGATTTGGGTAAAATTATAATAATATGTCGCACGTGCGCATCGTCGCGGCGATCATCCACCATCTCAAGGAAAAATGGTAAGGTCTATTTGGTAAATATGAAGAGACAAGGAATTCTTGTCTCTTATCAGTAAAATATGGACTGGGAGTCGCCACCTAGTAATTTGGTCGCTAGGAACCCTAACTGGTCTCAGAGATCAGGTACGAAGACTGGTTGCGTAAAGGAAAGGTATTAGTACCTCAACTACGCCTTACCTAAGGTAAGCTGCATTGTTTTATTGTCTGATAAAATTTAATACCGGATTCGTATTGTTGAAATGACAAAAAAACAAATCGAGATTAAACAAAACATAATAAAAAAAAGTGGGGAAATCACAAATATTGAACTATATATATATATTTTTTAATTTTTGAAAATGGGCCGGACCTGGCCCAAATGTATAGGCTGGGCCGAACCTGGCCCAACTATGTGGGTCGGAATCAGCCCAACCCGTGTGAACAGTGCCCTCCACTGTTCACATGCTACGTGAATAATGGAGGGCAAGCAGGGACGAAGTCAAAGAAACAAAAGGGAAGAAGGGCTGACCTGTGGTGGTTGCTGTCGTTGGCGAAGCTGCTAGAGTCGACAAGCAGCGACGCTGGGGGTTCGCGGTGGCCGGCGGTGTTGCTCCTTCTTCTTCCTCTCTCTTCTATTTTTTCGGTCTTCTCCCTCTCTTCTCTATTCTTGCTCTCTTCTCTTCTCTTTTTTTTTCCTCTCTTCTGTTCCCTCTCTTTTTTTTCCTCTGGTTTTTCTTCTCCTCCCCTTTTTTTATAAGCAAAAACAGGGGAGGGACATGGTTGGGGTGGCCATTGTGTTGCCGCCCCTCCACCACCCTTCCAACACATTGAAAGTATGGGATGTGTCGGTGTCTTTTTGAAAGGGAGTCGGCGTCTTTTTGAAGGGAGAGATGGCGGTGATAGAGGAAGAAAAATCTTCTTTTTCCCCTGCTTCGCGCGTCCAGGGGAAGAAGAAGACCCACAGTGCCGTTCAAAACGGCACCGTTTTGGCCTCTTTTTTTGTGAATAGTATATGAAACGGCGTTGTTTTTCTCAAAACGCGTCGTTTCATGTAAATGGGAATTGGCGCCAAAAACGCATCAGATTCAAAATCAGGCCTTCAATTTGCACGCATTTTGCATTTTTTTCCTTGATCTTAGATTTCTTTACTTAAGTCCCTAATTGACCATCAAACTTCAATATTTATGCAATTAAACCCCTGATTTGACCAAATTAACTCTTAAAATTATATTTTGACCCCAAAACTTGAATTTCTTCCAATTAAAGCCCAAATTAACTCCAAAATCAATTTTTCTTGCAATTAAAACCTCCATAGATTCAATTAAACCTTCAATAAAATTTAATTGAGTCCATAAAAATCTGATTTTGGACTTTTCTTCCTCAAATTGAATTTTTTTTGTCAACAGGGCTCTCATCAGTCAACAAAATACTGTCAAATTTTAATTTTTGTATTTTTAAACCTCCTCAACCGATTTTTGACCATTTTCTGAGCATTCTGGCATCCTCTTTTCACTGTTATATTTTTTGATAATATTTTTTTGATTTTTTTTGTATTTTATTTTTTTGAAGAGATAAAATATGTGAATTGGAAAATAACTCAAAAATGAGTTATGACAATATTGATGTTGAAATAACTTGGAGGTGTCAGATTAGTGAACATCAGTATTATCCTGTATCGATTATGTGTGATGAAAATTTTAAGATAATGATTGTTTCTTTCATCCAAAGTGGTTTGAATATGATGGTATTATATACAAGTAATAGATCAAAATCTATGTATGACTCAACTTTTGTTGGTCCTTCAAGTTCAATCAGTAGAGGTAAAAGATAATGATTGTTTCTTTCATCCAAAGTGGTTTGAATATGATTGTATTATATACAAGTAATAGATCAAAATCTATGTATGACTCAACTTTTGTTGGTCCTTCAAGTTCAATCAGTAGAGGTAAAAGCAGTTTATTGTCAGATGATTTGTTGTAAAGGATAGATGATATTATGTTTGATAATCCATTTGTTGATTAACATAGATTTGACTATTTTGAGCCTAGTGATAATGAAGATGATGATATGTTAAACTCGAATGTGATGGTAAATGACGATGATGATGATGTTGATGATGAAATCATACCTCCTATTCCTAAATTTATAGATGTTTTTTGGTCTAGTTTTGATGTTTCTAATGATTAGGCACTTAATCATAGATGTATGCCAAGAGGGTCTGATTTAGAGGTTGGACAAACATTCAGTAATAAAAATGAATTGGTTAATGTTATTAAACAATGATACAATACACATTACACAGAATGCCGACTCCAACAGTTGAACTCTATATTTATTCAATTACAATATATGCAAACACCTAGATGTAGGTGGTATTTGCGTGGGGGTATCATAAAAGGTCAGATTCATTTGAGATAGAAAAGTTAAAAGGGCCACAAACATGTGTTTCAACCTTTGTAAGAAAAGACCATTATCAACTTGAAACAAATTTTATTGATAATGCTACATCAACCCTTATAATGAATAAGCTTTCAATAACAGTTGCAAACATACAAGATAAAATAAAATTGCATTAAAAGTATAAAATTTCATATGACAAAGCATGGGTTTCAAAACAATAGGTGATTAAACATCTTTTTAGTTCATATGATGAGTCTTTTGAAAAAATATCTAGGTTGTTATTGGCAATAAAATAATCAAATCCTGAAATAATTATTGATTAGACGTCCAAAGGAAATCTTGATGATATTGCAATGGTTTTTGGTAGAGTTTTTTTAGTTATTTGAACCTTATATTAAAGGTTTCAAGTACTATAGACTGCTCATCAGCTTTGATGGCACATATTTATATGAGTGATATGATGGGAAGTTTTTTTTATTGTAGTTGCTTTTGATGCAAATAACATGTGTGTTGATTCTTTATCATAGCGAGCTGACAAGTAACATGCTATCCATGTATTTTTCAAACCATTTGTTTAATAGAAATCATTAAACTTCACCGAATTATTGTTTTTTAATATTTAAAAAAATTATATTAGACGCCTTATTTGGATGAAAAATTAGCGGTTTCTTTGACGTTTTCATTAGCAGGAAGCATAATTTTGAAACCCAATCCGGTGATTGACCCAGTCTAATGATCGGGTCACGGGTCAAATGGGTTGACCCGGGTCAACCAAAAAAAACAATTATCATACTTTAAGTGACCAGAAAATCTATTGCCTTGTCACTCTCTGCTTCGAAATTATCTTCTTGTCAACAACCATCAAACCCCCACTTCAAATTCTTCATTATCTCTCAAAACCTAGCACCCTAAAAAAAACTTGAACTTTGAAATAAGAACCTCCAAAATTAATGAGAATTTAGGAGTTTTGGAATAGATCTGTGAGAAAGAGAGCAAGGGTTGTGGGATGGATCTGACTTATTAAGGGAAGAGAACAAAAGAGAAACAAGAAAGAGAATCAAAGGGAGATTCAAAGGGGTGCTGCAGTGATTATTTAAATTATAAGAAGAACATTAATTTGTCTTGTTAGTTTAAAGTTACGAGCAAGGAGAACTTGGTTAAGGAATTTGAAATTCTAGAGGTGTGTTTTCAGGTGAAGCAGGGGATACTGTTTTCTTCTTCATTTTTTTGGATTTCGCTTTCTTCTGGCATGTAAATAAATCTATCATTTTCCTCATATGTGACTAGATCCCATCAGCTTGGCCTGTAATCTAAGGCTTCAGTTCTTATTTTCCCAAATTAGTTTAGTGGGGAGAAGCTTTTGATCATATATGAGAAGTTTCCACTGGAGGATTTTGGAGAATATTTGAAAACTTTTGCAAGATTTTTGTTGAGATATTGAAGTACATATCGGAGATATCTAGTTGTTGAAGGAGAGCTATGTCTTCTTGTTTTCAAGTGAGGTAGGGGATACTTGTTTTGATAAAAAAAAAAAACAAAAAAAAGGAAGGTAGCCGGGTTTACCCGGGTCACCTGGGTTCTGGGTCAACCCGCCGGGCTAACTCCCCTGCGGGTTTTTACTTAGACCCAGACCGGTCCCAAGCCCAGGTCGGCCGGGTCCCGGGTCGACCCACCGGGCCGATCTAGGTTTCAAAACTATGGCAGGAAGGGGATATAGACATTAATGGTCCTACTGATATTTTTTGAGATAGTCAAGCCACATTGCACAAACCAAGTAATGTGGCAGTTCAACTACAAAGACTAGAAAACATATTCCAGTCAATATTGATACGAGTGATGCATTACATAATATAACTCGTCGGGGTAAAAAAAATGATTACAATTAGTTAAGCCTTCATGAAGCTTATATATCACAGTGAGATGTACAAAGAAATGAGATATTTACATATATACATCTTGTGATTACAAATGGGGAGTATTTGATTTAGTATATGAGTATCATACGTTGGGTCATCACTCTCGATCCTAAGCATGTTCCTCCTCCTAGATACATGTAGTACGAGCAATATCCCCAACAGATTTAAAATCTCGTAAATAATCAAATCTTTTAATAATTAATATACATTTAATTTTGATTTTTATGTATTGATCTTTTAATTTAACAATAATGTTTTATTAATATTAGGTTGACTTCATGCTACAAGAGGGTTGAGAGGCCACATCTTTTCTTTGTGAAACCAATGAAGAAAGCGAATGTCACACCATTGCATCTTAATGGCTAAATGTTTGTCTCTTAATACCATTAGAGAGAGGTTAACTCCTGATAATGTCATGACAGAGAACAAGGCCACTCGGACAGGTTCACGAGCGGGATCAAATCATGCTACTGATGAGTCTGGATCATCCAATAGATAATGTAAATATAAAGAGATAGATAAGTTATGTTTATATATTCTGAAATTTCAATTACTGAGTATTGTATTATTGAAGAATTTAATATTTATTTTGCGTGTATGTATGTATATGTGTGTGTGTATATATTTCATTCCTGAAACTTCCTGTGATTATGAAATTTAATTATTTATTGAGTTTAATTATTTATTGAGTTTAGTTATTTTGATTTTTTGCAGATTTTTTTAAATGAAACAAAATTTTAGGTATAATTCTTATATGATAGAAACTTCATCTAAATTTTGTTAAAATTATAAAAAAATTAACGGTAAAATCATTAACTAAATTAAATATCAAATAAACAAAATAAATAATAAATCTCATAAAAAACCAAAATTTTTTTTGTTATAGTGAGGAAATTTGTTGTTGCAAGTGGCAGTATAGTTCAGAACAACAATATTTAGATATTGCAATTTTGATTCACAAACTCCAAAGCTGGTTTAAGAAGCAACTAAAATATCACATTTCCTTTTCACGGTTACCATCGGCAAACGATCTTCCAGTAGCCGATCGTCAGGTACTATTCTAAACAATATGGATGGAAAACAATCTCAATACAAAATTATTGACAAAGTCATCTCGGAAAACAATTTCTCTGACCTGTGCTCCATTTTTCTCTGCCAGTCATTCA
>Ga0325414_1003319_pt1 | contig 16675 bp, 12 predicted proteins | sample PopdelMetagenome_8_FD_206183 | JGI IMG/M metagenome (GOLD analysis project Ga0325414, IMG submission 206183) | Populus deltoides microbial communities from Bellville, Georgia, United States - Leaf-PdKOR-R3 | ecosystem: Host-associated > Plants > Phyllosphere > Phylloplane/Leaf | place: USA...
CTCTCTCTCTCTCTCTCTCTCTCTCTGCAGAGTCCAAACAAAAACAAGTCAAAACAATTCACACTTAGAGAGAGTACAGCAAAGGCAGGGAGAGCGCAAAAACAAGTCAAAACAATTCACACTTAGAGAGAGTACAGCAAAGGCAGGGAGAGCGGGGTAGAGAGAGAGAGAGACCCATTTTCGTGTTTCCTCTTTTTAAGTACGTTTTAAAGTTTCTCTTTTACTCAGGACCTTCATGTTACAAAACCCATTTGGCCTATTTGTTTTCTTTGCATTTTAAAGAGTTTAAATTTTAGGTTCGGGGTCACAATTTTGAAGTCGAAAGTGGAGCGAGGGAGACAAGATTTTCTTGTGGGTCTTATTATGTTAATGCATTTTGGGCTTGGGAGCTGAGAAAGAGAGGGAAAGTGAGTGAAAGTTTTGAAATTTTTTACTGTTTGTGTTTTGTTTTGAGGTGTTTGGTTGCTGAGAAAGAGAGGGAATATGAACGAAAGTCTGGAAATTTTTTTCTGGGTTTTTGTTTTTTGCCTTGTATGATTTTTGTTTTTGGGTATTAAACAGAAGAATAAAACGTGAGATTTTTTGGGTTATTTTTTCTTTTTTTATTTAATTTCCTGCTTCATCTCTCTCTAAGTGTATGGTAAATGCATTTGTGGTTTATTTTGTGTTCTCGGGCTCTGATTTTTTGGGGTTAATTTTTTCTCTGACAGAAGCAGAGAGGCGAGGTAAAGGCAAAACTTTGGAATTTATCAGGTATTTGGCCCATTATTTTTAACTTTTCTAATTTGTTATTTGTTATTGCATGACTCTCAATGTGTTTGGTTCCCGAGAAAGCTGAGGAAATGACAAAGAGAGGACCGAAATTAATTTGATTTATTGCTCTTTGGTTTTGAGTTAGTCGTAACTCAGAAAGAACAAAGAAATTATCATTTTGTTCTATTTTAGCTTTTTTTTTTTATGATCCTTACTTCTCTGTGCTATGTTTTTCCATATAAGTTTGTTTCAATTGACAAAAATACAACACCTTTTCTTTGTACGTAGTTTTTTTAATGCTTTTCACTCCTAGTCCGTGACTTAAACAATAAAAGTGAAATGAGCACGTCCAGTGCTGGGATTTTTATAAACTATCTCTGTGTTTTGTATATTTGCATGTGTTTTTGGGCCAATGAGTTGAGTCCTCCTTAACGAGTCCCTTTTGCTTGCAACATTTCTATTCCTTGTTTAAGTTTTGGTTTTGGTTATACATTATTTTTTCAGATTGCTATGCATGATAGTGCCTATGGTTCTTCTATTTTAATCAGTGAAATCTTCTAATTTATCTATCCATTTGTCAACTAGAAGTTGAAATGTTTATTTGGGTATATTAAAGCGCTCTTGTCTTTCTGTGGTATCTGACTTCTTTTTGGCAATTATGTTTACAGCATAGGTTGAGGTAACAGTTAAAGAAATATGGATGAAAATTCTCAATCAAGCATTTTTGATGGGGAGATAACTGGAATCAGATTTGGTTTGGCAACTCAGAAGGAAATTGTAAGTAGAATTCTGTCTTGGTTGTTTGCTTGCTCATGTTATTTAAAGCATTTCAGTTGGTGTAATGGTTTTCTTGAATCATTTGTTGTTTCTTCGGATTGATGTGCAACATTTGAACGTAGAGGTACCTTTTGTTGCTAACAGAGTACCTCTAGAGTCTATTAAAAATTTATTTTAAGGCACCAGTTATGATGTTATTAATGTAAAATTCACTTTTGATTAATAAGTTTACACTTTTCAGCATGTTTGCCAGGATTACAATTTATTTCCAACTGGCATTCACTGTATTTCTAGCTTCAAATCCTCTAATTGTTATAAATTGATGCCCGTGCAAATTTTGTTGACAGTGTACAGCATCCATCAGTGATTGCCCTATCAGCCATTCCAGTCAGCTGACTAATCCCTTCCTTGGTTTGCCACTTGAATTTGGCAAATGTGAATCTTGTGGCACTTCTGAAGCAGGAAAATGTGAAGGTCAATATCTTTCCTTGATCACATGTGTGTGTGTGTGTGTGTGTATGATTTTTCACTGTTTTATATGATTTTACTTGAAAAAAAATTTGAATTTGCTCTTTTTTCCACTTCCAGGTCATTTTGGATTCATCCACTTGCCAATTCCTATATATCATCCTAGCCATATTAGTGAGTTGAAGCGAATGCTGAGCTTGATATGTTTGAATTGCTTAAAGTTAAAAAGGAACAAGGTATTCCCAAATTGAGCATTTCTTCTGTTTCATCAATTTTCAAATTTTTAATGAAACACATTGAATCTACATGTGAGTCATGATGCGTAGTCATTCTCTGGGTGTCCATGTTGATGTAGTTCAATAGGCATAAACATAATAGGGAGCAAGGATAAAGGTTTGCGCGTCGCATATTTACTTGATATATATATGTTAAGTACATTCCTTTTGTTCCTTGATACTGTTGTAAAGATGACAAAAAGAAGGGAAAGGAAAAATGATGGTTGTGAATAGCATGGGCATATAGAGCCCAATCAGTTGTTATGATTGGATAACAAGATAATTTTTCCTTTAATCATTGCAAATGATGTATAAAGAAGTGTAAAACCTGACCTACCATGAAGGAAAGGATGAAGAGAACTTTAAGGAAACACACCTCTGTTTTTCTGACTCACAATCAGTTAAAATGGGGTCATTGTGCACCTTATTCTTAATACTATTTGCTAATATGTTTCTTCCTATTTCCCACACTGACTTTATAATTAACAGATTCAAATCAAGAGTAATGGTGTGGCTGAACGGTTGCTTTCATGCTGTGAGGTGAGTATAAAAGTGCCATTTACTCTTCATTCTATTTGTAGAAAGAAATATGCACTATTGCATGTTCTGCTTACTAATTCTGAACAGGCGTTACACATTAAGTTACCACATCAATATTATTTATTTATAAACATGCTTGCTTTAAATTGCTCTCCTCTCTCGCAGACTGTTTTGTTCAATTTCTGCTAGGGCCCCAATGTGTTCCTACAATTTTAAGCTCCCAAAGTTTACCTTGATTGTGTGTTAGATCAATCATACAAATAATGGTACCTTATATATGGAAGGAGAGAGCATCGGTATATGAGAAATTTTGCTCCCAAAGAGGGATGGTGCATTTTTGTAGAGGAAAGGGGAGTCATTGGTTATTTTTTATCCTCGTGTCTCTTATTATTTGTGTACCTTTTGGTGATGCAGTTGGATTTATGGTCGTTCCAGGTTGTGAATGTAGCTGGATCTTTTTTCCTGGATTCCCAGATAACATAACTTTTAGAACTTAACTTGTATTTCCCCTCCCCCCTTTCTTTGGTTTCTCCTTTCTCCCTACCGATTTTTATTTTTTTTCCTGTTTAATAGAGTGCTGAGATTTATTTTTTTTGTACCTTTTGGGAATCGGTTTCATTTGTGATTTGGCACACAAGATCCTCAAGTTACATAATACACGATAAAAAATCTTTGCTTATATCTGATTTTACCAATTTCTTTTTTTCACAGGAGTGTGCACAAATTTCTATTAGAGAGGTTAAGAATACAGATGGCGCTTGTTTCTTAGAATTAAAGCTGCCTTCTAGGTCCAGACTAAGGGATGGTTGCTGGAATTTCCTAGAAAGATATGGTTTTCGCTATGGTGATGACTTTACACGACCATTGCTCCCCTGTGAGGTTTGTTTCTAGTACACACTTGCTTTAAGCATGATAGATGAAGCTGTTTGGTATTGGGGTCATTAGTTGTTTTATGAGAATACAGATGGCTTGAACTCGCAGGGTCTCTAGTTTCCAATCTAGTTTGTTTTATTGATGGAGGAGATATTTTTTGTTGCTGAGTTGTATAGTCCTGACCCCCTGATGTCTGTGTTCAGTTTTCATCACTTTTGAAATGTATTCATACATGTACATGCTTACAGCAAGGTGGTGTGCATCCAGATTTGTTTGGTGCTTCATATATGCATGTGTGCCAATGCTTGCCTGTCCAAACAGTTTTTGTTTGGTCTTCTGTCTTACTCACATGGCTGGAAATGAGTTACCTCATTGCCTCAGTGAGTTACTTATACAGGATTCAGATTTAGAACAGTACCTGTATGTGTCAAATCATTCACCTTTTCAGCATACACTCTGATGTTCTCTTGTAAGGTAGTTTGCATCAGATTTTAAAACAGCATTCGTATGCATCAAATCATTCACTTTTTCAGCATATACTCTGTTGTTTACTTGTTTCAGTAGATTCTGAGATCTTATCATAGAGATTTAGAGAAGACATGAAGTTGGTTTTTGATATAAATTTCGCTTTCCCTTTCCCTTTCTCTCTGTCTCTCCATCATCATCATTCTATCTGGTTCGTGTGGGGTTGGCTGCAATACACAACAGGTCATGCAAATTCTGAAGAGAATTCCTGCGGAGACTAGAAAAAAGCTAAGTGGAAAAGGATATTTCCCCCAGGATGGTTATATCCTACAACAGTTACCTGTCCCTCCAAACTGTCTATCAGTTCCAGTTGTTTCAGATGGAATTACTGTCATGTCTTCAGTAAGCTATTTACATACTAAATTGGGTTCTCTACCTTGCTGCTATGTTTGTTTTCATCATTGACTTATTGCTTTCATGTTGTTTTCAGGATCTCTCTATATCCATGCTTAAGAAAGTTCTTAAGCAAGCTGAAGTGATCAGAAGCTCACGGTCAGGTGCACCAAATTTTGATGCACACAAAGATGAAGCTACTTCCTTGCAATCAATGGTCGATCAGTATCTTCAAGTTAGGGGCACAACGAAGACATCCCGTGACGTAGATACTCGTTATGGGGTAAAAAAGGAATCCAGCGAATCCACAACCAAAGCATGGCTTGAAAAGATGAGGACTCTGTTTATAAGAAAAGGCTCTGGATTCTCTTCTCGCAGTGTCATAACTGGAGATGCGTACACACTAGTGAACCAAGTTGGGATCCCCTATGAGATTGCTCAAAGAATTACATTCGAGGAGAGGGTCAGTGTGCATAACATGAGATATCTACAAGAGCTTGTGGATAACAAATTGTGCCTGACATACAAGGATGGTTCTTCCACCTACTCTCTAAGGGAAGGTTCCAAGGGTCATACTTTTCTTCGACCTGGGCAAGTTGTACATAGGCGGATTATGGATGGAGACATTGTCTTTATTAATAGACCACCGACAACTCACAAACATTCATTGCAAGCACTTTCAGTTTATGTTCATGATGATCATGCAGTTAAGATTAATCCTCTGATATGTGGGCCTTTAAGTGCTGATTTTGATGGTGATTGCGTTCACCTATTCTATCCTCAGTCCCTTGCTGCGAAAGCTGAAGTCTTGGAGCTTTTCTCAGTGGAGAAACAATTGCTTAGCTCCCATAGTGGCAATCTGAATTTACAGCTGACAACAGATTCGCTTTTGTCATTGAAGATGATGTTCAAGGCCTGCTTTTTGGGCAAATCAGCTGCTCAGCAACTAGCAATGTTTATATCACCTTATTTGCCACAACCAGCTTTGTTGAAGGTCAACTGTTTTTTCCCGCACTGGACTGCACATCAGATTCTCCAGATGGCTTTACCAGCATGCTTCAACTGCTCTGGAGAGAGATTCTTGATCATCAACAGTAACTTTTTGAAGGTTGATTTCAACAGGGATGTTGTGGCATCAGTAATTAATGAAATTCTGATCTCAATGTTCTTTGAGAAGGGTTCTGGTGCAGTGCTCAAGTTCTTTAACTCCTTGCAGCCCATGCTGATGGAAAATTTGTTCTCTGAAGGCTTCAGTGTTAGTTTGGAAGATTTCTCCATCTCTCGGGCAGTCAAACAAAGGATCCCAGAAAGTTTCAAGGCCATTTCTCCCTTGCTTTGTAATTTAAGATCCACCTTCAATGAGCTGGTTGAGTTGCAAGTGGAGAATCACATCCGGGATGTGAAACAGCCAGTTAGAGAATTCATTTTAACTTCCTCTGCCTTGGGTTATTTGATTGACTCTAAGAGCGATGCAGCTGTTACTAAGGTTGTTCAGCAAATTGGCTTCTTGGGCTTGCAAGTTTCTGATAGGGGAAAACTTTACTCGAAAACTCTTGTTGAAGATTTGGCCTCCCATTTTCTGAGCAAATATCCTGCCAATTTGTTTGATTATCCTTCTGCCCAGTATGGCTTGATTCAAAACAGTTTTTTTCATGGGTTGGATGCATATGAGGAGATGGCTCATTCCATTTCTACGAGGGAAGTCATTGTGCGCTCATCTAGAGGATTGTCTGAGCCAGGAACATTGTTCAAAAACCTAATGGCCATCCTCCGGGATGTGGTAATTTGCTATGATGGAACTGTAAGAAATGTCAGCAGCAACTCAATCATCCAATTCGAGTATGGTGTGAAGGTGGGAACTGAGTCCCAAAGTTTATTCCCAGCTGGTGAACCTGTTGGCGTCTTAGCTGCCACTGCAATGTCCAATCCTGCATATAAGGCTGTTCTTGATTCTACTCCAAGTAGCAATTCCTCTTGGGATATGATGAAGGTAGCCATTGCCTTATGCAAATTCTTCATCCTTGTAGAAGTTTATTTTGCCATATTCTGCAGTGTAATGCTACAGATTTTTCGTAACATTTCATTTCTTTTCAGGAAATACTTCTTTGCAAAGTTGGTTTCAAGAATGACCTAGCTGATCGACGTGTGATTTTATACCTGAATGACTGTGGCTGTGGTAGAAATTATTGCCAAGAAAGAGCAGCATATTTGGTCAAGAATCACTTGGAAAAAGTCAGTCTTAAAGATATTGCCAAGTGTTTTATGATTGAGTGAGTTCTGCCCTTGCATTTTTTGTATCTTTTTTGCTTTCTTGTTTAGAATCAAATGAAAGGATGTGTGCCGTCCCATATGCTCTATTCTTTTTCCTTCATTGATATTGTGCCACATCCTTTGGATGCCCAGTTCTCAAACTGTGCATCAATCATTTTTCTATTTATTCCCCTGTTTATATTTTTTGCCCTTGTTTTTGCTTTTTAAATCATTTATTCTATTTTACTCCAACAGTGAGATATTTATCAGTAACAATATGCTTGCTATAAGATTAAGAGTTCTGATGGCTTCTTACAAGCAGATACAAGAGTCAACAGATACCAGAAAGTTTTGGAAGTGATGCAGGCCTTGTTGGTCATGTTCATCTTGATAAGGTTACTACTCTTGTTTCTGAAGCATTTTAGGTGGCATATTTTATCTATGAAGTACTTGGGTTTTCTTGTTAAACTTATTTCTTTTGTTAGTAATTTGAAGCTTTATTTTATACAGAGGAAGTTGCAAGATTTGAACATTACTGCTCAGGTGATTCTTGAGAAGTGCCAAGAGACTGTGAACTCATTTCGAAAGAAGAAAAAAGTTGGCAATCTTTTTAAGAAGACAATTTTGTTGGTCAGGTTAGTTTCTCAATTCAATCTAAATTTGCATGAAGTCAATAATTGTGGTCTTGAAAGTCCCCATCATTTACAATTAATTTTCTGAAATGAGATGACATGCTGCCTGAAAGAAGAGCGAGTCTTCAAAAATTTGGTTAATTGGATTTGTGTTTTCTTTTTGTGAAGATTTGGTTTTTAGCAGTCTCGCATTTACTTGATGAATGGTGATTGATTGATAAAACTGTCAAATAAAATATATGGTTCACCTATGAAGGGAGATGATAAATATGAAAATTATAACAGTTGGAGAGATCACATGGAGAGACACAGCTACATTCATCATCTAAAATTTATGGCTGTGTTAGAAGTGAGATGCCGAAGTTTTCCCAATACAATGAAAAGTATTACCTTGAGACTCATACACACACACACACACACACACACACAAACACACATGAAAAATGCGAAGGCGTTGCATGAATTTGTTTTTGTCTCAAGACATAAGTCATAAAATTGAATTGGTGAGATAGTTTGTTTTCTTTTCTGTTATTTTTGCCATCCCTTCTTATTTTCTGATTTACTATTACCTATAAATTTACCACCCTGGCATGAGATTGGTTTACTTCATCTAATTTCACTTGAAGTTCATAGTTACCAGAGTTTCTATACGACATGGAACGGCTATCTAGGGTGTGTAGCTTGAATTGGTTGCTTTTGCATCTCTTGATCATAACTGTGCAGCCCAAAAAATGTTTTTTATGGTCTCTCTGGAGTGATACACTGTTAAAGACCCAATCTGTAGCTTAGGTATTTTACATCATTAAAGAAGGTGTGGAAGAGGTTAATGCTTAATGAGGTGAAGAAGATAATAGCTTAGAGGTATGAGTGTAGTTTGAACTCATGCATCCAGAGACAGGTCCATTTGGGATCACAGCATTGCATGAGCCAGATTGCCAAAATTAATGACTGAAAATGTAGCTTAGGTGCTGATACACTGAAAAAGTTCAAAGCGCGCTGGCACTTGATAGGCTAGGTGCTACTACATGGCCACTAGATGTATATTAGCCTACTTCTTGGAATGCTTACCTATAGCTTCTCCCTTTTCACGGTTGTACTTGATTGTTATCTTGCATATAATATTACTAGAAACATTATTACTTAAATGGCTCGAAACACCAGTTTACTTCTATCTTTTATTTTCTGCTTCTTACTTGGCAGCAAAGTTGTTATGTGCTTGAAATGGCTACTTACTTCTCTCTTTGATTTTGTGCTCCTTGGCAGTGAAAGTTGCTCTTTCCAGCAATGTATAGATGAATCACCATGCTTGATGTTCTTCTGGCAAGGTGCCGATGATGTTCATTTGGAGAGGACTTCAAACATTCTTGCTGACATGATTTGCCCAGTTCTGCTGGAAACAATCATCAAAGGTTTGTGATAATTTTGTTTTATATGTCATGAAGAATGTTTGCTTATGTTTCTATGGGCCGTGTGGATCAGATATTTTTGATAATTGTGCTCAGAAGTATGGAATTGTTAATTTCTTCTCCTATCTGTCTTTGTTCAGTTTATATTGGTTTGACAATTAGCATAAGGCATGCTGTACAGAGAGGCTCCAAGAGAACATGGTGCAGCAGTATCAATGCTTGTGGTTATTAGGCCATTGCATGCCTGTTGCCTTTCTGTCCAAAGAGAGAAAATTTAACAATATTGACTTGGTGTTGAAAGTTGATGAATAGAATCAGATCATTGTTGTTTGGCATGTCATGATATTCGTTTTATGTTTCTTTTCCCTCCAAGTTGCAGTGTAGTTATTTTCCAAAGAAATTGTTATAAATTTCTTTATTCAAACAAATAACCCACTTGAAAAGGAGTAATTTCTCTGAAAGCTATAACACATATGCCTTTCATATACCTTGTCCATTTCTCTGGAAGCTTGAGATCAGGGCAAGCCATATCCATTCAATTGCAAGGAAAGAAATCACGGACCAACTTTCTAAACAATGACAATGATAAGTGAGAAATAATTTCATTTCACCATCTTCCTACTCACAAACCACTATAGCAATTGCTCTTGTTTCAGAGTTTTTTTTGTCCTAAAAATAGACCATAAGGTTGCAATACTGCAAGAAATTGCTGCATACTGGCACTCATGTGCCTGACAGTCTTTTGGCAATATAAAGCACACTACTCTCTTCTTGAAGCTTTATGATTCAATGAAGTGTTTCCTTCTATTCATTCAGTTCTGAACATGTCCTTTCTTCATATACCACAAATTGCACATGGTTATAGATTTTATTTGACTGGTTTCATGAACTTCATGTTAAACATGATATTTTGAGTCCTCCATTTCATTGAGATATGCTTAGAAGGCAATGCTTCTTATATAAGTGTGATATAAAGCAGAATTTTGCTGATGGACTGTGTTTATAACTTTTAACTTTTTGCAAAAGTTTCTGCAGAATTATTGTTTCGATTTTAATTTGATCTATTTAATTATCTATGATTCATGCTAAGGCCTTTAATGCTTGACATTGTCATGCTTGTGTTGGCTTCTGTTATAAGAGGATTCACCTTCATTCACATCAGTAGTGGTTTTGTTTTATGAATTTTCAAGGTGCCATTCAGTGTCGTGAAGAATTTAAACATAATTATTAGTTTTAATGTTCATGGATATTTAAATAGTTGATTTACAGGTTAGACATGGCGAGTCTTATCAACACATGGATATGTAACCATTTTCCATGTCTAGATTTTTTTGAGTTGCCGTTGAAACATGATTCGCTTCCTTAGTTGTCAGAGAATATCTCCTTCTTCCTCTCTTTCTATGACGAACACAAATAAATAATTATAAATTGGATCTATAAATGTAATGTCGAATTTCAACATGACTAGAATTCATTATTTACTGTGAGATCTGCTCTATCTCTGCAATATGCAGGTGACCATCGAATTTCCTGTGCAAATATAATTTGGGCAACTCCAGAGACAAATACTTGGATAAGAAACCCATCCAGGACTCAAAAGGGGGAGTTGGCTTTGGATATTGTTCTGGAGAAATCTGTTGTTAAGAAAAGTGGTGATGCTTGGAGAATAGTCTTGGACTCATGTCTTCCAGTTCTTCATTTAATCAACACCACACGTTCAATTCCTTATGCGATTAAACAAGTTCAGGAATTGTTGGGAGTTTCCTGTGCATTTGACACAGCAGTTCAGGTAACACGCAAATTGTTCCCATCTGCTTTGGAGCAGTCTATTCTTAACCGTTTGATGTGCATGGCTTCTTTCCTTCTCTACAGTCCTCTATTTTTCAATTTGGCTCTTATGAATGCTATCCCCGCCACATGTTTTGTGGATGCATCTTCAACTAGCTTACGATGCTTGTGATATGCAGTATAAAATCATCCATCAGATCCCTTTTTATACAGGGACATGACTAATTTTGTTAATCTATCAGTAAATGAAAATCCATTTTTGCCTGAAATTTTTTTGGCATCTTTTATGAGTTATTCCTTTAGGAGTCTTCTAACTGCCGTCTAGTTAGTTCACATGTTCTGTTTTTTATCATTTAATATTGTCAAAGAACCTTCTCAACCCAATAGCTTAAGCTGTTAGGTGAGGTCCCAAGATATGATTTATATTATTCTCTAACACACCTCCTCAAATGAAAGCCCTTTAGACTTGAAACTTGCACAGGCCCACATTACCTTATGCTTAATTTTTATCAAATAAATAGGGATGGTGAGATTTGAACTCGCGACTGCTTGGTCATCAAGGCTCTGATACCATGTCAAAGAACCATCTCAACCCAATAGCTTAAGCTGTTAGGTGAGGTCCCAAGATATGATTTATATTATTCTCTAACAAATATGTTCGAGAATCGAGGGGGATTTGAATGGCCTCTTTATATTTGAGAGGTGTGGTTGTCTCGGCAACTTTTGCATAATTTCTCCTTCCATCACTAAACTGGTCATTGATATTATTTGCACAAAACTGCTACTTGATAATGGAAAATTGCCTCATTATTTCAATCCCCAAATGCTGAACAATATGTATCTTTGATGCATCTACATCTTTTTAATTAATTTGATCCTAAATTCTACCTTCTTGACTACTTTATTCTGTAAATAGAGGTGTTTTCTCTGTGGCTCTAATTAATCATGTTTCATGCAATGATGCAGTGCAAACTTTTATGCACACGTTAATGAAATTATGTTTTTGTGCTGAACTTTCCCTGCCCAGCAAACCACCCCCTCTCTTTTGTTTTCTAAAATCTCCCTCTTTTTCTAAAAGATTGCCAAGATAACATATCATTAATGGATAAAGAGAGATTATGATGCTCATTTATGGCAATGCACCTTGAGGTGTGATGGTGGACAATTATTTGTTCAGTATGTAGTGTTCTGTTTCACATGTGATCCATTAGGCTGAGTTAATTTATGCATAGTTTCCAGTGTTTGCTAGCATTATGGAAAGGCTTAACTAGTTGATTTTGCAGCGCCTCTCAAAATCAGTGACCATGGTGGCAAAGGGTGTTCTGAAAGAGCATCTCATTTTACTCGGGAACAGTATGACATGTGCTGGAAGCTTGATTGGCTTCTACACTGGAGGTTATAAAACATTGTCTCGATCATTGGATATCCAAGTGCCATTTACTGAGGCCACACTCTTTGTAAGTCTTTTCAGTGTGTTTCAATCCTCTAACACATAATCAGTGTCACTGTATTAAATGAGCCATCTCTATATACGTTACACAGACACCGAGAAAATGTTTTGAAAAGGCTGCAGAGAAGTGCCACACTGATTCTTTATCAAGTATAGTTGCTTCTTGTGCATGGGGCAAGCATGTTACTGTTGGAACAGGTTCACACTTTGATGTCCTGTGGGACACAAAAGAGGTACTGTTTCTCTTCAATTGGAAAGTTGCTTTCGAGAAGCTTTTAGAGCTAGATCACTAGTCCCTGTGTTCTGCTCAGATTTTCTGCCCATTTTTCCAATTATATCATTCTCTTTTTCAGGCATGCTTGAATCCAGAGGGCAGCATGGATGTATACAGTTTTCTAAATATGGTGAGAAGTACTGCAGGTGGAGAAGAGTCAGTTACTGCTTGTTTAGGTGCTGAAGTTGATGATCTTATGCTGGAAGATGAAGACTGGAACCTGTCACCTGAGCATAACTCTAGTTCTGATAAGCCTACCTTTGAAGACAGTACTGAATTTCAAGACTTTTTAGGCAATCAACCTGCTGAATCGAACTGGGAAAAGATTTCATCTTTAAAGGATCGGTCTAGAAGCTCTGGAAATTGGGATGTTGATAAAAATGATGGAGCTGTTAAGGAAAAACCTTGGAGTTTGGGAATGAATACAGCCGAGGCAAATGATGTTGCTTCCAGTGGCTGGGACACAGCAGCTGCCAGGACGACAAATAACTCCTGGAATTCAGAGAATAATGTAGCTCAGTCCAATTCCTTTTCTGGTTGGGCAACAAAAAAACCTGAACCCCACAATGGCTTTGCAACAAAAGTTCAAGAAGAACCTACCACATCCAATGATTGGGATACTGGTGCTGCCTGGGGGAGAAAGGACAGAGACAACAAGTTTGCTGAGACAAATGCATCGAAGTCTTGGTGGGGGAAGGTAACAGAAGGTGATGAATCTGGACATAACAAAAGCAAAAACAAACGTCCAGAAGACCAAGATGTAGGGACACATGGTTGGGACGATAAGATGTCTCAGGACCAGTCGATATCTGGTTGGGCTTCTAAAACTACCCAGGAGGCTACCACTGAATCCCTCGGTTGGGATAGCAAGGGCAATTCAAATCCGGGAGATGCAGCATGTGGTTGGAAGGCAGCATCCACTTGGGGGGCAGAAAATACTGATGGTGATAAACTTTGGGGTAAAGAGGTGTCTTCTAATCAGGCAGACACAGCCTCTGGTTGGGGGAAACCTAAGTCACCAGAAATTTCACTAGGCTGGGGCTCGCCCAAAGAGTCAGTTAAGTCAGATCGTGGATGGGGGGTGTCGAGTTCTGGAGGTGGCAGGGATAAAAAGACTGAAAACCAATCTCTGGCTGGCCAAGGGAAAGAATTAGGTGGTTGGGGTAACAAGGTGACTTCGAATCAGGCAGACACAGCCAGTGGTTGGGGGAAACCAAAGTCATCAGAAAATTCACAAGGCTGGGGCTTGTCCAAAGAGTCTGGTAAGGAAGTTCATGGATGGGGGGTTCCAAATTCTGCAGGTGGCAACGGAAGTGAAACAAATAACAATAATGAAAATCAATCTCTGGTGGAGCAAGGGAAAGAGTCAGGTTGGGATAACAAGGCATCTTCAAATCAGGAAGGCACGGCCTCTGGTTGGGGGAAACCAAAGTCACCAGCACTTTCAGAAGGGTGGGGCTCACCCAGAGAGCCAGTTAAGGCAGTTCATGGATGGGGGTTGCCAAATTCTGGAGGTGGCAATGGTAGTGGAAGGGATCAGCAATGGGGTCAGCAGAGTAGAGAGTTCAAGAAAGACCGCTTTGAAGGTTCTCGAGGTTGGGGATCGAATAATGGAGATTGGAAAAATAAGAGGAACCGCCCTTCTAAACCGCAGGAGGATTTAAATGCCAGTGGAATATTTACCACAACCAGGCAGCGGTTAGATGTATTCACTTCTCAAGAGCAGGATATCCTCTCTGATATTGAGCCATTGATGCTTTCTATTAGAAGAATAATGCATCAAACTGGGTATGTTTTCTATGCTATTTGCTCATAAATTCTCCAAAAATAAGAGTTAGTAATTACCTAGCGCATCATAGCACAGCGTATTTTTTATTGACTAGTCCCTTTTGATTCTTCAAAGATTTGCAGCATTTATACCATTTTCTGCATGCTGCCATTTTGTAAATTTTCCTATTATGGAATTTCTTTTGAAGGTACAACGATGGGGATCCATTATCTGCCGATGATCAGTCTTATGTGCTTGATAATGTCTTTCATTATCATCCAGACAAAGCAGTGAAGATGGGTGCTGGAATTGATCATGTCACGGTATGTATTCTGGGTGACCTATTCCCTTGTTAGATTTTGCTTGAGTTCAGTTGTTCTCTATCCTCATGCTACACTAAGTTTAGGATTCTGTAGCCCTATGTCTTTTGGATAAATATGTGGTTATTTTGTCATCTAAAAACAATAACAATGTAGTTGATGCCAAGGGATTTATCTTTTGAGGCTCATATTATCTGTTATCTCAAGTAGAACTTCAATCTGTTAGAGCTTTGCAAAGAAAGTTCCTCCACTGAATTGATAGAATGAGCTCAAGTTGGTTCTTTTTTCAATTTATTTTTCTGTGCATCAATTATGGGTATGCTTTCTTCCTTCACAACATTGATTGCATCCAGGACATAATCAGAGGACCAAAGAAAACTTGATTAGAGGTTACTGATTTGGTTACATGTCTCTCGTTATCTATTTATGAATTATTTGTCTTCACTCTTACATCACTACCACTCTCATTACTTAGCGTTACTGAATAAGATGGTTGCAAGGTTTATTAAAGTCCAATCTCTTTCATTCTCAAAATAAAATAAAATAAATAAATAAATCCAATTTTATTACTTGCTTGCCCGCACTACAAGTTCTTTGCCATTTGATGAATTGTAATGGTGTTAACTGCTTTCATAATTACAACATTTCATTGTCCTTATGAATAACTGTAATTCTACGCCAGTACAGAATGTGGCTCACAGACTTTCTATTAGCAGGGCACATGATAAGGCTTTTAGGTAGGAAGTCAGTTCTCTATCAGATTTCCTCTGATGTCAAGAGACATGGCTATGATCTAGAATGGATGATTAATTTGACCAGCTGAACTAAGTGAATTTTCTTGTTGGTGTTTGTAAATGACCTGTCATTCAGTGTGTTGGGATTTTTCCTGCTTGAACTTGTATTCTAGTTTGACTTGAATAGTTTGCAAGGATGCATTGAAATCCGGATCAGTTTTCTACATCAATTTGCGTTTGAGGGGCAAGAGATGGTCAGATGTTTGGTGGTGTTTGAGCCAACACTTGTGAATGATATGCCCTCTGGTTCTTCACAGGCCATTTGGTTGTCATTTTCTGTGGACCAACCTTGCTCTTCACTCTTTTATTTCTTCGGAGTAAAATCCTCTCCACTTGCATTTGTTGCTTTAACAAAAAAATTGAAAATGCACAGTGCATATAGCAAGATGCATCCTTTTACATCTGTGCATAATCTGCATTTATGTGCATTATATGATTACAATATTTTTTTTTTTTTAAAATCTAACAGGTTAGCAGGCACAGCAATTTCCAGGAGAGCAGGTGCTTCTACATTGTCTCAACTGATGGCTGCAAACAAGATTTTTCATACCGCAAATGTCTGGAGAATTTTATCAAGGGAAAATATCCAGACTTGGCTGATGAATTCATTGCAAAGTATTTTGCAAGAAGAGGCAATCGGCAGCGCACCCCAGCTCCCGAGGGAACCGAGGAGGAGAAACAGGCCTTGTGATGTCTGATTATGACGGTTGTATAAACATATCGAGTTATCAGCTCCTTTGATTTGTATATATAAAGCAAGTCTTTCTGGTATACTTTCCTTGAAGCAAATTGTAGTTAAAGGCATGCTTTCTTGTGAACTGCCCCTTTTTTCTCTTACAGGCAGTTCTTGTAAGTAAGATAGTGATATGAATAGCAATGTTTTCAAAATTTGCAACAAAGTTGAGAAAGAAAGGTATATTTCGAGCTAAAAACAATTTAGAAATTCAAGAGACTGACAGGTTAAATCATATCTTAGAATTAAATGTGAAAAACAGTTTAGGCACCAAGGATTTTCAAGCATTCGAATTCCATAAACATTTTATAAAGTAAACTAAAAAAATACTAATATTATTGGTTGTTAAATCTGGTTTGACCTGGGGAGTGTTTAAGAGTATAGTTTTTTTTTTTTTTAATGTGAAAATATATTATATTGATTTATAAGTATTTTTAGTATAGTTTGAATTAATACTAAGAAAAAAAAATTCGAAAGGAAAATAAAATGAAATGATGTTTTAATAAAAATAGTTGCTAACCCGCAGGGTGATTTGATAACCTAAATATTTTGATTATGTTAAGAAAAGTATTCTGATTTCTCTTTTCTTGTGATTTTCTGTATCAAGAAATCTTATGACTTGAAAAGTCTTATTACAAGGCAGTTCTTTTATTAACGTTTTCTTAATATTGTTCTCTCAATTCTAATTTGATGTATCATTAAAATATTTATAATAA